>FWPU01000208.1_pt1 | contig 186530 bp, 147 predicted proteins | sample 2228361 | NCBI WGS metagenome assembly FWPU01 (sample SAMEA103939777, study PRJEB20133) | metagenome | reverse complement strand
CTTTGAGCAACGAAAATCGTTGCCGTCAGGCCGAAAAACTGCGGAAATCATAGCACCCGGAAAATTCGCCAGACTCCAGTATTATGGTAGATTGCGGAATGTGCCGTTTTCCCAAGCCCCGCCAGTTCACAGCGGGGCGGAAAGGGCCGTTTCCCCAGCCCTGCCGTAAACAGACGGGGCTGGGAGGAAGCAAACTTGCCATAGAACTGAAATACACCCTTCGTGCCACCTGAATTTTACGATTTCTGTTTTTCGTGGTATACTTAACACGACAACTTCCATCTGGCCCCCCACCTGCCACCCCATACCAGACGACGGAATACGGAATACGCAATACGTAAAACGTAAAACGTAAAACGTAAAGCGTGATATGCCACCTGCGAAAGGAGACCTTATGACCCGCAAACGGTTCTGGACCATCCCGCTGCTGACCATCCTCCTGGTCAGCCTGGTTCTCTCCTGCACCCTGCCTCTCGGCCTGCGCCCTACCCCTACCCCCACCACCCCACCCCTCCCGGATACCCAACCGATCCTGCTGGTCCGCTCTCCGGCGCGGGGCGAGGAGACCCCCTTGGACCGCCCCATCCGCCTGGTCTTTGACCAGCCGATGGACCGGGCCTCGGTGGAGGCCGCCTTCCGCATTGAGCCAAAGGTAGAGGGCACCTTCTCCTGGCCCGACCCGGTCACCCTCATCTTCACCCCCAAAGGGGAGTGGAAACGGGCCAGCCGCTACCGCGTCTACCTGGATACCACCGCCCGATCGGCCAAAGGGCTCCCCCTGCGGGAGGAAGTGGAGTTCACCTTCGCCACCGTCGGCTACCTGGAGGTGACCCAGGTCATCCCCGAACCGAATGCCCGGGACGTCGCCCCCGACTCTGCCGTCACCGTTATGTTCAACCGCCCCGTCGTCCCCCTGCAACTGGTCAGCGCGCCGACGGCCGATATGCCCGTCCCGGTGGTCTTTGACCCGCCCGTGGAGGGGAGCGGCGAGTGGGTCAACACCTCCATCTACGTCTTCCGGCCCAAAGAGGGGTTCATCCCTGGCCAGACCTACACGGCCAGAGTCCCCGCCGGCCTCTCCGACACCACCGGCGGCGTCCTGGAGGAGGACTTCGTCTGGACCTTCAGCATTGAGAACCCCTACGTGCTCTTCGTAGACCCCGCCACCGCCTCCACCCAGGTCGCCCGCAACCAGTCCATCACCGTCACCTTCAGCATGCCGATGGACCGCGCCTCGGCCCAGGCCGCCTTTTCCCTGAAGCCCCTGGACCAGGAGACGGCGGTCTCCGGCCGCTTCTCCTGGAGCGAGAACGACACGGTGATGACCTTCACTCCGGACCGGATGCTGGATTACGACACCATCTACGTCATCCGGATCGGGCAATCGGCCCGCTCCCGGGCGGGGAACGCCCCCCTGAAGGCCGACTATCAGTACTCCTTCCGGACCGTCCCCCGCCCCGCCATCCTGCACACCAATCCGAGCGATGGGGAGAAAACGGCATACCCGGGCACCGATTTCACCATCCACTTCGCCTCGCCGATGGACCTCTCCACCCTGTGGCCCAACATCACCATCATCCCCACCCCCACCCGCGTCTATTCCTACTGGAATGAGTGGGCGAACACCTTCACGGTCTCCTTCGGCCCGGACCCCTCCACCTCCTACGAGGTGCGCCTGGGCGGGAAGATGGCCGACCCCTACGGCACGACCATCGGAGAAGACCGGATCGTCCGCTTCACCACCCGCGCCCTGGACCCGGCCGTCTACCTGCAGGTGCCCGGTAACATCGGCCTCTACAACGCCTATACCTCCACCTACGTCTACATCTCCCACCTCAACGTCACCCAGGTGGACCTGGCGCTCCACCGCCTGACCTGGGACGAATTCCGCCGCCTGACCACCGGAGACTGGTGGAACGTGTGGGACTCCTTCTCCCCGTCGGAGGAGAATCTGGTGCGCCGCTGGACGGTCCCCGTGGAGGCGCCGCTGAACGACGCCCGCTACAAACGCATCTATCTCTCCGAGGACGAAGGCCCCCTGCCCCCCGGCCTCTACTTCCTGCAGGCGAGCGCGCCGGAAATCCGCCAGCGATGGGGAGCCTCCCGCCACATCCTGGTTGTCTCCCGTACCCACCTGACGCTGAAACTGGCCCAGCGGGAGGTCCTCGTCTGGGCCACCGACCTGGCAACCGGCAAGCCAATCGCCGGCCTCACCGTCACCGTCCAGGGCCCCGACGTGACGGTCAGCGGCCGCACCGACCGGGACGGCGTCTTCCGCGCCGGATTCCCCCCGGTAGAAGACCTCTGGAAGCCCTTCCTGGCCTTCGCCGGCACCCCCGGCAGCGACGACTTCGCCGTCGTCCACAGCGACTGGTACTCCGGCATCGGCCCGTGGGACTTCGGCCTCGGTGCAGAGTTCTATTTCTGGCCCTACCGCATCCACGTCTATACCGACCGGCCCATCTACCGGCCCGGCCAGCCCGTCTACTTCCGCGGCGTCCTCCGCGCCGATGACGACGCCCGCTACACCCAGGCGTCGGGAGAGGTCTCCGTCACCGTCCGCAACGACCAGGGGGAGAAAATCTACGAGACGACGCTCCCCCTCTCCGAGTTCGGCACCTTCCACGGCGAATTCACCCTGGCGAAAGAGGCCGGTCTGGGCTACTACTACATTGAGGTGAAATACGGCAAGCAGACCAATGGCGTCGGTTTCCAGGTGGCCGCCTACCGCCGCCCCGAATTCCAGGTCACCGTCACTTCCGATAAGGACCAGGTGCTGGCGGGGGATAAAATCAACGTCGCCGTCCAGGCCACCTACTTCTTCGGCGGCCCCGTCGCCGACGCAAAGGTCCGCTGGACGCTTCTGGCCCAGGACTACTGGTTCCGCCCCGACGTCCCTGGCTGGTGGGACTGGACCGATACCAGCCGCTGGGACTGGTGGCAACCGCAGGAAGTCCCCGGCTACGGCCGCGTGGTCGCCGACGGGGAAGGCGTCACCGACGCCCAGGGGCACTTCGTTTTCTCCGTCCCCGCCGACATCGGCGACGCCCTTTTCAGCCAGCAATTCACGATAGAGGCGACCGTCACCGACGTCACCGACCAGTCCGTCAGCAACCGCGCCCAGGTCATCGTCCATAAGGGGCTCTTCTACATCGGCCTGCGCCCGCAACAGTACGTCGGCGTCGCCGGGGAGGAGCAGAAGATAGACATCCGGACGGTGGACTGGGACGGGGAGCCCGTCGCCCGTGTTCCCCTCACCGTCACCCTGAACCGTCGGGAGTGGCTCAACGTTCAGGAACAGGACGAGCGCGGCAACGTCTACTGGACCTGGACGGTCTCCGACACGGTAGTCTCTACGACGACCGTCACCACAAACGATCGGGGGGAGGCGACGGTCGGCCTCACCCCGCCGTCGGGCGGGTCGTACGTCATCAAGGCCGAGGGGACGGACGCCCGCGGCAACCGCATCCTCTCCGCTACCTGGCTGTGGGTCTCCGGCCGGGAGTACGTCTCCTGGCGGCAGGAGAACAACGACCGCATCTATCTGATCGCCGATAAGCGGGAGTACCGTCCCGGCGACGTGGCGAAAATCCTCATCCCCTCCCCGTTCCAGGGGCCGGTGCAGGCGCTCTTCACCGTGGAGCGGGGCCACATCATCAAGCACTGGGTGCAGACCCTGCCCGGCAACGCCGAGACGATAGAACTCCCCATCACCGCCGAAATGGCCCCCAACGCCTTCGTCTCCGTCGTCATCGTCAAAGGGGTGGATGAGAACAACCCCGTCCCTGCCTACCGGGTCGGCTACGTCTCCTTCGCCGTCTCCCCCGAAAAGCAGGTGTTGACGGTGCGTATCACCCCGGACCGGGACCTTGCCAAAGGCGAGCACTACAGCCCGCGGGAGGCCGTCAACCTGCAGATAGAGGTGACCGACAGCGAAGGGAAGCCGGTGGAGGCGGAGGTGGGCATCGGCGTGGTGGATAAGTCCGTCCTCACCCTGGCGCCGCCCAACGCGCCCTCCATCGTGGAGGCCTTCTACGGCCGGCGCGGGCTGGGCGTCCGCACCGCCGATAACCTCTCCATCTCCGTGGACCGCATCAATGTCCGGATCGCCCGCGAGGCCAAGGGCGGCGGCGGTGGCGCGGAGGCGGCTGTAGGGGCGGAGTTCATCCGCCAGGAGTTCCCGGACACCGTCTTCTGGGCGCCGTCGGTCCGCACCGACGCCCGCGGCCGGGCGACCGTCTCCTTCAAACTGACCGATCAACTCACCACCTGGCACATAGAAGCCCGCGCGGTGGCCGGAGGGACGGACGGGGAGCACCCGCTCCTGGTCGGTCAGGCGGAACTGGAGATTCTCTCTACAAAAGACCTGCTGGTCCGGCCGGTGACGCCGCGCTTCTTCGTCGTGGGCGACCGGGCGGACGTGGCCGCGGTGGTGCACAACAACACCGGCCGCGCGCTGGAGGTGGAGGTCTGGCTGGAGGCCCAGGGGGCAAACATCCTGGGCGACGCCCGCCAGACCGTCTCGGTCCCCGCCGGGGGCAAAGTGCGGGTGGAGTGGCCGCTGGAGGTCCCGCGCGACCTGGCGTCCGACCGGGTGGACCTGGTCTTCCACGCCCGTGGCGGGGGCCTCTCCGACGCCGTCAAGCCCCCCGCCGGTCTCCCACCCGACCAGTACCTGCCCGTCTATCGCTATTCGGCGGTGGAGGTCGTGGGGACGGCCGGGCAGTTGACCGAAAAGGGCAGCGTCCTGGAGGGGGTGGTCATCCCGCCGACGATAGACACCACCCAGGGCGATCTGACGATTAAACTGGAGCCGTCGCTGGCCGCGGGGATGGTCGGCGGGCTCAAGTACCTGGAGCACTTCCCCTACGAGTGCACCGAGCAACTGGTCTCCCGATTTCTGCCCAACGTGCTCACGTACCGGGCGCTGAAGGAGTTGGGGCTGGCGAAGCCCGATCTGGAGGCGAAACTGCGCGACCTGGTGTCGTACGCGGTCCAGAAACTCTACCGGCGCCAGCACGCCGACGGCGGCTGGGGCTGGTGGGAGAACGACCCCTCCAACCCGCTGACCAGTGCCTACGTGGTCTTCGGACTGGTGAAGGCGAAAGAGGCGGGGTTTGCGGTGGACGAGCGGGTGCTGGAGCGGGGAATCGGTTACCTGAAACAGCAGCCCCTGCCTGTGAACGAGTTGAAGGACACGCCGGTCGCCAACCGGCAGGCGTTCATCCTCTACGTCCTGGCCGAGGCGGGAGCGGGGGATGAGAGTCGGCTGGCCTCCCTCTACGAGGTGCGCGGGCGGCTGGGGTACTACGGACGGGCGTACCTGGCGATGGCGCTGGGCATCCTGGACCCGAACGACCCGCGCATCGGTACCATCCTGGCTGATCTGAACAGCGCGGCGATTATGAGCGGGACGGGGGTGCACTGGCAGGAGGCGCAGCCGGAGCCGTGGAACTGGAACACGGACACGCGCACAACGGCCATCGTGCTGGCGCTGCTGGCCCGGTTTGATCCGAAGAATCCGCTGGCGCCCAACGTGGTCCGCTGGCTGATGCGGGCCCGCACCGCCGACCGCTGGGAGACGACGCAGGAGACGGCCTGGGCGCTCATCGCCCTGACCGACTGGCTGCTTGCCACGAAGGAGTTGCAGGGGAACTACGCCTGGGGCGTACAGGTCAACGGCCGGGAGATCGGTTCCGGCCAGGTCACCCCCGACACGGTGCAGGAGGTGACCGAGTTGCGGGTGGCGATCCGGGACCTGCTGCTGGATCAGGCGAACCGGGTGGCGATCGCGCGGGGCGAGGGGCCGGGCCGGCTCTACTACACCGTCCATCTGCGGGGCTACCTGCCGGTGGAGCAGGTGCAGGCGCTGAACCGCGGGGTCATCGTTGGGCGGGTCTACGAGCGGGCGGACTGCGAGGAGAACTGCGAGCCGGTGACGACGGCGCGCGTGGGCGACCTATTGCGGGTCCGGCTGACGGTCATTGCCCCCAGCGACCTGCACTACGTGGTGGTGGAGGACCCGTTCCCGGCGGGCACCGACCCGGTGGACACCAGTTTGCAGACGACCAGCGTGGTGGGGGAGCGGCCGGAGTTCCGCCGCACCGACGTCCGCAGCCCCTGGGGCTGGTGGGGCTGGGGCTGGTGGTGGTTCGCCGACACTGACCTGCGGGATGAGAAACTGGTGCTCTTCGCCACGGACCTGCCGCGCGGCACCTACGAGTACACCTATCTCCTGCAGGTGGGGCTGGCGGGGGAGTACCGGGTCCTTCCGGCCACCGCCTACGAGATGTACTTCCCGGAGGTGATGGGTCGGTCGGACGGGATGATTTTCCAGGTGGAGAAGTAGACGACCTCACCCCCCGCGTCGCCTTCGGCGGGGGGATAGGCGATCTCACCCCCGCGTCGCCTTCGGCGACGCGCCCCCTCTCCCAAAGGGAGAGGGGGCTTTTTCTTTTTCTCTTTTTCCAGCCCCGCCGTAAACTGGCGGGGTTGGGGAAAAGGGCGCTTTCAGCGCCCTTCTGGAGCTCAGCCTGACCGTTTACGTTCAGGCTGAAGCGGCGATCGCCTTGACAATGATATACGTTTGATTATAATGGCAATGAGCTCTATTTTCCCGAGGTAATCCGAACGAATGAGGCAGCAGTTGCAAAAGTCCTGCTTCAAGACATACCTCAACGCCCTGACCACAATTATCCGCGCTGGCGACGCCCGCGAGGAGAGTTTCTACCCCGCGCTGGCCGATCTGATCCAGGAGATCGCCAGAGCAACCGGGCGGTCAGAAATCCGGGTGACGATCCAGCCACGACCCACGGAGGCAGGCAACCCGGATTTTCGCGTCTGGGATGGCGTTAGCCGTATTGTGGGATACATTGAAGCCAAGCATCCGACAGAAGAACTTCTGGACCGCTTTGAAGATTCGGAACAGTTGCGACGTTATCAAAGCACCTTCCCCAACCTCATCCTGACCAATTTCCTGGAATTCCGTCTATACCACAATGGCCAACACGTCGCCACGGCACAACTGGCCCGCCCGAGGGTGCTGACTGCCCTGCAGCAGACTCCGCCCCTGGAGTATCCGGAAGAGGTCTGGGCACTGCTGGATAAATTCCTGGCTTTCCCCTTTCCACGTCCGCTCACGGCCGAAAGCCTGGCCGTGGAACTCGCCAAACGTACCCGCTTCCTGCGGGACATTGTGCGGCAGGAACTTGCCCAGGAGCAGCAGACGGGGGACGGTCACCTGCTGGGGTTTTATGAAGCCTTCCAGGAATTCCTCATCGGCAGCCTCTCGCCGGATGAATTTGCCGATCTGTATGCCCAGACCATCACCTATGGCCTGTTTGCCGCCCGCACCTGTGCCACGAATGGATTCTCGCGCGTGACCGCCTTTCAGTACATCCCCTCCACCATCGGCATTCTGCGCGCCCTGTTTTGGTTTATCTCTCTGGGAGACCTGCCGGAGGAGATGGTCTGGATCGTGGATGACATCGCCCAGGTGCTGGCGGCGGCCGATGTTTCCGGGATGATGTCGCAGTTCTACCAACAAGGTAGGGGAGAGGACCCGATCGTCCACTTCTACGAAACCTTTCTGGCGCACTACGACCCGGAAGAACGGGAACGCCGCGGCGTGTACTACACCCCCGACCCGGTGGTCTCGTACATCGTCCGCTCCCTGCATGCCCTGCTCAAAAGCCGCTTTGACAAGGCAGATGGCCTGGCTTCGGAAGGCGTCACCCTGCTGGACCCGGCCGCCGGCACGATGACCTTCGTCGCCCGGGCTGCGGAACAGGCCGTCGGGGAATTTGTCGGCAAGTACGGCCAGGGCGGGCGTGAGGCGTTCATCCGCAATCACATCCTGCGCAATTTCTATGCTTTTGAGTTAATGATGGCTCCCTACGCGGTCGGCCACCTCAAGATGGCCTTCTTCCTGGAACAACTGGGGTATCGCCTGCAGGAGGGCGAGCGCGTCCCCTTCTACCTGACCAACACCCTGGATATGAGTGAACTGGAGGCCAGCAAACTGCCCGGCTTCTCCTCGCTGGCGGAGGAATCGCACTTGGCCGGACGGGTGAAGCGCGAGCAGCCCATTCTGGTCATCCTGGGCAATCCGCCCTATTCCGGCCACTCGGCCAACCGCGGCGAGTGGATTCTGCGCCAGATTGAAACCTACGGCAAGCCGCTGGGCGAGAAGAACCCCAAATGGCTGCAGGATGACTACGTCAAGTTCCTGCGTTTTGCCCAATGGAAAATTGAACAGGCCGGGTGTGGTGTTGTGGGGATGATCACCAACCACAGTTACCTGGATAACCCCACCTTCCGCGGCATGCGCCAGAGCCTGATGCAGACCTTTGACGAAATCTACCTGTTGGACCTGCACGGCAACGCTCTGAAACGCGAACGCTGTCCCGACGGCGGTCCTGACGAAAACGTCTTTGACATCCGCCAGGGGGTGGCGATTGCGCTTTTTGTCAGGCTACCCCACCCCCACACCCCCTCCCCGCGAGCGGAGAGGGGGTCCATACCCCACCCCCATACCCCCTCCCCGCAAGCGGGGAGGGGGTTGGGGGGTAGGGTTTACCACGCCGACCTGTGGGGCACACGCGAGGTCAAATACGACTGGCTGAAGACGCATGATGTCCAGACCACGCCCTGGCAGGAAATCCACCCCCAATCGCCGTTTTACCTGTTCGTGCCACGAGATGAAGCCGAACAGGAGCGTTACAACACCTTTCCCAGCGTGACCGACCTCTTTGAGACGTATAGCGTGGGCATCGTCACCGCCCGCGACAACCTGACCATCCATTGGACACCGGAGGAAGTCCGGACGACCGTGCTGAACTTCTCACGCCTGGACCCGGAACTAGCACGGCAGGCGTATAGGCTGGGCAAGGACGCTCGCGACTGGAAGGTGGCTCTAGCTCAAAAAGACCTGCGCGATTCGGGCCCATCGCGAGACAGGGTAGTCCCCATTCTCTATCGCCCCTTCGACGTGCGCTACACCTACTACACGGGACGTTCGCGCGGCTTCCTGTGCATGCCCCGCCCCGAAGTGATGCGTCACATGCTGGCCGGGGAGAATGTGGCGCTGATAACACCCAGGCGAATGGAGTATGTTGGAGGATGGCAACATGCTTTTGTCAGTCAAGCCATTTCCGAGCATGTGGCTGTGTCCCTCAAGACAATAGATTATCACTTTCCCCTCTACCTCTACCCCGACTGCGAGGAGAACGCTCAAGGCGTTCGCCAGCAGGAGATGTTTGCGGAAGATAGACCGCAAGGGCGTCGGTCGAATGTGAAGGCGGAGGTGCTGGCGAGGTTGGAGGAGGCGTATAACCCCACCCCCACACCCCCTCCCCGCAAGCGGGGAGGGGGCTGGGGGGAAGGGTGGCGCACCCCACCTCATCTCGGGGAAAAACTCAAACCTCTCGCCCGCCAGATGCGCAAGAACCCTACCGCCGCCGAGGAGGCACTCTGGCAGAGTCTGCGGAAAAGGCAGTTGGGCGTGAAGTTCCGTCGCCAGCACGCCATCGAACGCTTCATCGTGGATTTCTATTGTCGGGATGCAAGCCTGGTCGTTGAGGTGGATGGGCCCATCCGTCAATACACCGTCGAGGAAGACGCCATCCGCCAACAGTTCCTGGAAAGCCAGGGTCTGCGCGTGCTGCGGTTTACCAACGATCAGGTCCTCAACGATCTGGAGAATGTACTGGCAACCATCCACCAGGCTTTAGAAACACCTTCTGTCTCCATTACCCCGGAACAGGTCTTCTACTACATCTACGCGGTGCTCTATGCGCCTACCTACCGGGAAAAGTACGCTGACTTCCTGCGCCTAGACTTCCCCCGCATCCCCTTCACCAGGGACGTGGATCTGTTCGCCGAGATGGCCGTCCTGGGCGAGAGGTTGGTCGCCCTGCACCTGCTCCGCTCGCCCGAGCTCGACCCACCCGCGTGCCGCTTCGAGGGCCAGGGCGACAACCGTGTAGCAAAAGACCGGTCGCAAGGACTCACCTACGACGCCAATTCCCAACGGATGTCTATCAACCCCACTCAGTTCTTTGTACCCGTCTCTCCACAGGTATGGGAATATGCCATCGGCAGCTACCAGGTGTGCGAAAAATGGCTGAAGGACCGCCAGGGGCGGCCGCTGTCACTGGACGAGATCCGCACCTACTGCCGCATTGTAACAGCCGTGGGCAAGACGATTGAAATTCAAGGCCAGATCGAGGAGCTCTATGCCGACGTGGAGCAGACACTGTTGCCGCCGAGAACGTAACGATGCGGAACTCAAACCGGGCGCTTTTCCGGAGACCTATGCCGGGAGAAACACCGCACAAACCCCGTCTTCCTGCCACCGATGCGCACACCGCCTCTGGGCCCTCTGAACCGCTTAGTCTCGCGACCGCATCGAGGCCCCTGGGCACTCAGTCATGTGCGTTGCCCTTTCGCTCGTACGGAAGACAAGGTAAAGCTCCCGGGTACACAAGCAGCTCGAGCAGAATGTCGGTAGCCTCTGTCGACTCCTTGGCCCTGCCCGTCGTAACCTCCGGTCGCGGACGTTTCCAAGACAAGTTCCCCGACTGGTGGTCTCCGCCCCCGGCCGGGCGTTTGTGCAGGGGACGAACGCAGAACTATCCTCGCTGGGGCTTGGCCTGCTCCAACAACCGGAAGAGGAGGCATTGACCATAAACACCCTTCAGTCACGCACCGACTCTCAAGGAAATGGACTTTCCCGCAGGGCTCCGCGAGAACCAGACACTTTGTCCCCCGAAGGCCTGGCTCATGACTGTTCCACCTGGGCACTACAAGGTCCAATCCTGCGGTGCAGGCACGGCTGGCGACCTGCAAAAGGCGTGCCTTTGAAGTCTCTCAACCACCCGCGCCTCCTCCCAACGGCAAGAAATAACCTTGTTTTCTTCCCCTACGCTGTCCCAAAAACCACAGGCCAGGGGGACAGCATGCTTGCGCGACCATGGTGACCACAAGCCGACACAGCGCCTGCCTTCTGCTCTCAGCTTCGGCCTGTGGCACCAGCGCCCGTTCTTTGACGGCAGACAAAAAGAGAAAAGAAGCGATGGACGGACTCCAAGATGTAGACGCAACAGATGCCACCTCCCGCCTCTCCATGCGCCGCGGGCGCTTAGGCGTTCTCCCTGGTCTGCTGACGGCCCTAGTTCACTTTGTCCGCCAGGCAGGCAAAGGATTGGGCTCTCTGCCCTACGAATACGAATCCCAGCGGAGGGTGCTGGGATTGCCCTTGCTTTCCATCAACTTGGGCCTGGACAACCCCGGTGGGAAGATGCGCGCGGCGCGCGGGGTGTTGGCCATCGGCAACAAAGCTACCGGGGGAGTGGCAATCGGCCTCTCGCTCGCGTACGGGGTCGTCGCCCTGGCGCCATTTGCCGCAGGACTGATGGTGTTGAGCGTGGCTGGGGTAGCCCTGGCCGCTGTCTGCGTCGTAGGCCTGGGGCTCCTGTCGGTGTCCGTGCTGGCTATTGGCTACCTGGCGGTGGGAATTGTGGCCGTGGGTACAAGGCGGTGGGGATCGTGGCGGTGGGAAAGAGCGTGGCTGCCATTTTGGGGACTGGACGAGCGGCCAGCACGTTGTTTGTGCCCTGAGGCCAGCCGACCATGCGGCCAAAGTGCTCAGGATGTGGCAGGACCGGAGGCGCTTCCCATCGGTTGCAGTCGAGGCTCCTGGCCCGGCTTTTTGAGTCGCCAACGGACGGTGGCAGTCTCGACCATCGGCGAAAGGTGCCGGCGCTCCAGGCCATCGTGACCGGCAGCGACGTGGGTGCTCTTCGGGCTTCGCTGGCTATGCCTCAGCCAGCCTGGCCTTGGTCTCGGCTGCGCATCAGAGGGCTTTGATGCGCCAGCCGCGCTCTGGGTGCCGCGGGCAGGAGGCTTGTACCGGTGCAATGGTGTGCGTGGCCCTCCTGGGAGGGCAAAGACCTGACCGTGGCGACAGTCACGCCTCCTGCCTTTTGCTTAGATGCCTGTCCTGCCAAAGAGCTCTCGCTGGCATACCGGCCAACGCCGTCGCCCAGGGAGACGACTGTGCCATCGCTCTACCATCAATGACATCGCGCCTGCAAAAAGCCCTTGACACTTCCCATATTATTTGCTATAATTAAACCGGCGGTTAAGCTCCAGTCGACCACCGGGAATGGCCCTGCCGGGGACGGGGCGCGAACTTACATGAGGTCAGTCACATGTTAGTCTCGGTACGAGTTGATCGGGTCACGTTGGACACCGCGACGAGTCGTTTTGTCGTCGTGCTGCGCGACGACGCCCACAATCGCTGGTTGCCAATCGTGGTTGGCTCCACCGAGGCACAGGCTATCGCCCTTCAGCTGGAAAAGGTAGAGCCTCCCCGTCCGCTGACCCACGATCTCATGAAGAACCTCCTGGAAGCCCTCGACGCCAAGGTGTCCAGAGTTGTAGTCACCGAGCTGCGGGAGAATACCTATTATGCCACCATCGGGCTACAACTTGACGGTAAGAAACGGGAAATCGACGCGCGTCCCAGCGATGCCATTGCGCTGGCGCTGCGGATGAACGCGCCGATCTTTGTGGCGGAGGAGGTGATGAGTAAGGCGGCCGTGTTCGACCGGCAGGATGCCAAGGAGCGCGATGTGTCCCTGGAGGAACGCCTCCAACAGCTCACCGTCGAGTTGGAGGGGGCAGTCGCGGAAGAGCGGTATGAGGACGCCGCGCGGTTGCGCGACGAGATTCGCAGGCTGAAGGAAAAGCAGGCCGCCTCCAAGTAGCCGCTGCTGGCCCGCCGTGCAGGACTTCGCGTCGCCAGCCGGGGCAGAGCTGGCGGAGGAGGGCAGAGGTACAACAATCAGGTGCACCAGGCGCCGCCTCTTCGGGCGATGACCGGGGACACATCTTACCGGCACTCACACGAGTGCCGTTTCTGTTCCTCCTTGTCCGGAACCTCAGTAGAGGCACTCACGCGCGGCCTCGGCATAGGCCTGCAGATTCTCCACGGGTGCGTGGAAAAAGTGGTCGCAGGTGCTGAGGATATATCCCCCGCCAGGACCGGCCGCAGCAAAATTTTTAAAGACCATCTCCCGCACCTTCTCCGGCGTGCCGTAAGTAAACCCATGCGTCTGGTCCATCCCTCCGATCAGACAGACATAGTGACCCACGCGCCTTTTTGCTGCCGCCAGGTCCACATCACCCCCAATCTCTCGCGGGGTCAACGTCTCGATGGCGTCCACCTCAAGCCCCACAATCTTTTCCAGAATGGGCATCATCCCCCCGCAGGTGTGGTAGACCACACGCATCCCCACCGCGTGCAGGGTGCGATGAACCTCACGGTCGTAAGGCGCAACGAATTGCTCGAAAATGGTCGGGGAGATGACCGTAGTGGAGGCATCGCCGCCTCCGCCCTCGATGAGGTCATAGGCGCTGTCTTTGTACTGTTCCACAAAGGCTGACTTCTTGTCCCGCAGGATGCGCAGGAACTCGTGCACCCAGGAAGGGTCATCGAAGGTCGCCATAATCATCTGTTGCGTACCGTACCATTGGCAGGCATCCTGCCAGCACCCTGGTTGTTGATAGGGCAGGACGCCGCGCACGATGCCGTCGTCGCCCACACGGGCGCGCCAGGAGGCCACCAGCTCCTTGTCCAGGCGCGGCACAGGCATGTACTTCTCGATCCAGCGGATCTGCTCCGGCTCCTTGAGCGGGTAGTCGACAATCCAGGAGGTGTACTGATCGGCCTCGTGCACCGCCACAAAGGTGCCCTCCGGCGTGGTGATCTTGCGCAGCCAGCGGCGGTACTCAGGCCGTTCTTCGACAACCTCCTCGCTTACGCGCCATTGGGCGCTGTCCATGTCCAGGAAAGGGGAGACGTAGATCGAGGCGTCGAGCCCAAAGCGCCGGAAGGCCTCCAAGGGGTCGATTCCGTCCAGGTAGTGATCCAGGTAGTACTTCATCCAATCATGGAGAGTGGCTGGCAGTCGGTCCGGTTTGCCCCGCGCCAGTGCGGTCAATAGTCTTTCCCGTGATGTCATTGAGGCAGGACCTCCTGATTCGTGTGCTGCACGCTACCGTCGGCCAGGGCCCGGGCCGTGAGGTACGCCAGACGCGCCGCCGCGGTGAAGAGCTCTGGCCGCAAGATTTCGGGCCTGTCGGAAGGCAGGTGCAGATGCTCGTACCCGTTGGTAGTGGCGAAGTAGAGATTGGGCACTCCCCGGCGATGGAATGGTCCGGCGTCGGCACCACCACCCCCGCCAGTGGCCGCACTCAAGAGGCGCGTGTGCACTCGGTCCTGGCCCTGCACCAGTGCAAAGAGCTCCGGGAAGTCCTTACCACCATAAACGGCCACGCTGTCCCCAATGCCGATGCAGTCAAGGTTGAGCATAGCAACCGTGCGCTCCAGAGGGAACGGCGGCCGGTTGGCATACGCCTCCGCCCCGAGAATCCCTTGTTCCTCGCTGGCGAAAAGGACAAAGACCAGGGTCCGACGCGGTGGTGTTGGCGCCTGGGCAAACGCCTTGGCCATGACCATGACCGCGGCGCTGCCGGAAGCGTTGTCGTTAGCCCCGGGGAAGTAGAGCGTGGCGGACTGCCGCCCTACGTGATCAAGGTGCGCCCCGACCACCACATACTCTTTGCTCAGCACAGGGTCAGTTCCGGGGAGAAAAGCCACCACGTTCATGGTACGCCGGGCCTGGTGGTAACGGGCTTTCACTTCCAGTCGCACTCTGGCAGGGAGCACGAAGGAGTGGGGCTCGCGCGTGGAGTCGATGACCGCTTGCAGCGCAGCGAGCTTCGCTCCGGCCCTGGCCAGCAGCAGGTCCGCCACCGCAACGTCCACGTGGAGCTGTGGAATGTTCTGCTGGCGTCCAGGGCCATGCATGACGCTGCCAATGGGTCTTTGCACCGGGAGAAGATTAGGACATGAGACCAAGAGGAGTGCGCGGGCACCGCGCCTCTTTGCTTCCTCGGCCTTGGGCCTGGGCATGGCGCGTTCGTGCCAGCCTGCCTCCTGCGGCTGCCAGGGCGGCGGCTGCTTGAACGCCAGCACAACCCTGCCGCGCACATCCACCCCCGCACAGTCATCGTAACCGTATTCTGGCGACGACAGACCATAACCGCAGAAGACGACCTCCCCACTCACTTTGCCGCTGCCGCTGAACCCACGCGCGACAAAGTCTTTGCCTAACACCCACTCCTGCTCGACCTCGCCGCTCTTCCCCAGCAAAGCCAGCCTGGGTGGCGCCAGGAACTCGTGGTACTCCACATCCAGGTAGTGGAAGAAACCCTCGTCCCCGGCAGGGTGCAGACCCCAGCGTGCGAACCAGGCAGCGGCGTAGCGGGCAGCCTGCTCGTAGCCCTCGCCCCCCGGCAGCCTGCCATCCAGCTCAGGTCGGCAAAGCTCTTGAACGATGGCCAACAACTCGGCTGCGTCAATCGCCTGCCCTTTTGCTGAGGCAGCGACATCTGTCCCGGCGGCGACAATGATCGCCACCCCGGAGAGTGAAACAATCAGACCCCACAACCCAACCCATTTCGTTCGTCTCACCCGCAGCTACTCCTTTCCACCGATTCAGGCCGCCCGACCGCCAGCTTGTTGCCACACCTCTCGGCTACTTCTTCTCGTACGCATGATGGGCGCGGGAAAAGTGCTCGTGCACCACCTTCCAGTCGCCGTCCCGTTTGGCATAGACGTGCGTGCCTCGACCTTCGATCACCCGAGGCTTGCCCTTCTTGTACAGGGTGACCGCCCAGTAGAAGCTGACCACCGCCACGTCGCCAAAGGCCTGAACCTGTGGCTGGGAGATCTTAAAGTCCACTTTGTCCGCCTGGCTGAGGTAGTATTCGATGGTCTGCCGGAGCGCACGCAGGCCCTTCAGGCGGGCATGACGGGTCGAGGAGAAGCCGACCAGGTCCTTATCAAAGTACTCCAGGATCGCTTTCACATTCCCCTGGTTGAACGCCTTTGCCTGGGCTTTTTCCAGGTCAACGAGGGTCTTCTTGAGCTCCTCCATCTCTACCCTCCTCTCGGCTTCGTTCAATGGTCTGTGAGCCTGATACCTGTTGCCTAACCATTGGCAATTTTGAACAAAATTCGGCAAAAAATCAATAGGAAAATGACGCCCTCAGCGCACGAGGACAATGGCAGGCCTGGAGAACAGCCCTGTCGCGGCGAAGCATTTTTGCGTTCCAAGGCGCTCCTCGTCGGAAACGCCCTGCCCGGCATTTTCCTCTTTGATTTTCCCCGGACGGTTGCTAAATTTGCCTGACGAACCCGAGGAGGACTATGGCGAGTCTGTTTGAAAAGGGGCGTGTGTGGCTGCATCGCCGGCAGATTCACGACGCCCAGCGCAAGGCGAAGGTGCTGTTGTTCCGCGGCCTGCGCAGCTTCTTCCCCGAATCCACGATGCCCTTACGGGAGGTCGAACACTTCCGGCGCATCCTGGTCGTCCGGCAGCACAATCAGCTTGGCGACATGCTTTGTGCCACGCCCACTTTGCGCCTCCTACGCCAGGTTTACCCCCAGGCGGAGATCGTGCTCATCGCCAGTCCGGCCAACTACCCCCCGGTGCAGAACAACGCCCGTGTGGACCGCGTGCTGATCTTTGACAAGATCGGTTTTGCTAAGAAGCCCCGTCAGTACTGGCAGTTCCTGCGCACGCTGCGCTCCTTGAAGCCAGATGTGGCCATTGTCCTCTCTACTGTGTCCATGTCTGTGACTTCAGACGTGCTGGCGTACCTGTCGGGGGCCCGCTATCGGATTGGTCCTGCGGCGATCGACGGTGTGCCCAACACCACCGGCTTCCTGTTCAATGTGCCGGTGGTTCTGGACTGGCGCTCCGATCCCCATCGCCATCAGGCGCTGCGCAACATGGACCTGCTGCGGCCTTTGGGTCTGAGTAACGCCGACTTGCAGGCGGAGCTCTTCCCTACGGCCGAGGAGCAGGAGCGGGCCCGAGAGCTGCTTGCCCGCATCGGTGAAAGCCTGAAGGTGGGCATCCATCCAGGAGCAGGCAAACCGGCGAATCGCTGGCCGGCCGCTCGCTTTGCGCAGCTGGCGAACGCCCTGGCTCAACGCTTCGGGGCCCATGTGGTCATTTCTGCTGGACCGGACGACCAGCAGGTGCTGCATGACCTGCTGCCGCGCCTCCACGCTCCTTACACCCTGTGCGCCAACCGTCCACTTGGCGAGCTTGCCGCGGTGATCGCCGGCCTGGACCTGATGGTCACCAACGACACCGGAGTCATGCACGTCGCCGGCACCACCTGTGTGCCGCTCATCTCCCTGTTCGGGCCCACCGAGCCGGCACAGTGGGCACCGTTACGCCCAGGAAGCCACTACCTGCAAGGAAGCGGGGTGAGCGATATCACCGTGGATGAAGTCCTGCGCCTTGCCAGCAGGCTGTTGAGGAGCCGCCGACAGAGAGCTGAGAGACGGCGCCCAGTACCAGCCACGACACTGGCCAGGCGCATCTGAAATACGCACCGTAGCACCCAAGAGAAGAGCATCGACAACCGCTCACGGAGGCAGATCATGGATCAAATCGCACAAGAGTTGCAAAGGATCGTCGGCGACGCCTATGTTTTCACTCCAGGAAAACCCGAGTACTGGGCCTACACATTCGGTGATGCCACCATGTACCGCTCACGTCCTGACTACGTGGTGTATCCTAGCTCGTGTGAGGAGATTCAGGCGGTGGTACAACTGGCAGGAAAGCACAAGATCAAGCTCGTTCCCAGCGCGGGCCTCACCGGTCTCTCGGGCGGGGCCTTGTGCGACGGCGGCATTCTGCTGAACCTCTCCCGGCTGCGGGAGGTGTTGGACATTGATCCCATCACCCGCACGGTGGTCACGCAGCCCGGCATCAGCTGCGCTGAGCTGAATCGGCGCCTAGCCCCCTATGGCATGGTCATTCCGGTGGCACCCGCGTCGCACGAAATCTCCACCATCGGCGCCAACATCGCCGAGTCCTCGGGTGGCACCTGGGGCATGTCCAAGGGCACGTTCAAGAACTACCTCTTGGCGCTCAAGGCCATCGACGGCCAGGGGAGGTTGTTTGCCGCAGGCCACCGCTGTCCGAAGGAGAGCACAGGACCAAATCTTGTAGGGTTAATGATCGGCTCGGAGGGCACCCTGGGCATCATCGTAGAGATGACCTTCCGCTGCGACTTTCTGCCCGAAGACACCTGGACGATCCGCTGCAGCTTTCGGGACGAGTCGGTGTTGCAGACGATCCACGAAGAAGTGGCCAAGGCACGGGTCAACCTCTTTTCCTTTGAGTATATGGACACCAAGATGATGGCCTGCTTTGGCAAGCAGAATATGCTGCTGCTCTTCCAGACGGCAGGCGGGCCCTACGAAGCGAAGGAAAATGCGGAAAAGTTGGTGGCCATTCTGAAGAAGCTCCAGCCGCTGGAACTCCGCTACACAAACGACCCCAAGGAGGCGGAGGAGCTCTATGCGGAACGAAGGAGCTGCTTGGGGGCCATGGCCAAGTTCAACCGCGAAAAGCCGGTCATCGTCCAGTTTGACCCGGTGCTGCCCATTGCCAAATTCGCGGCTGGTGTGAGCAAGATGCGCGAGCTAGCCGCGCGCGAGGGCCTGGAGCTCATTATCTATGGACACGCAGGCGACGGCAATCTGCACCCGAGCTTTATCGTGCGCGACTGCCCGGAGGACAAGGAGAGGGCAGCACGCGTAGTCCGGGAGTTTGACGCCTGGATCGAGGCCGAAGGAGGATGCTTCGCCGGCGAGCACGCCATTGGCAACTTCCTCGGCCGCTGCGAGGAGGAGCTGAGCCCAACAACGGTGGAATACGTGCGTGGGATCAAAAAGGCCTTCGACCCACTGGGCATCCTTAATCCGGGCAAGGTGTTCGATGTCAAAGCGCCAAGTCTAGCGGTGGACCCAGTGCTGCCTCAATACCAGCATATCTACGAGCTGGTGAAGCTCTGCTGCAAGTGTCACCTGTGCAAGAACGACAGCCCGCGCTTCAAAGAGGTGCCGCTGGAGCACAACACCATTCGGGGGCGCATCGCCCTTATCGACGCCGCCACCAGGGGCAAGGTCTCTTTTGCTGCCATCAGGACTCTTGTTGAGGAGATGCGGCCATGGACGACGAACATGAACTGTCCCACCTTCATGAAGGAGGAGGTCGGCCGGCTGATTGACATGGCCCTGGAGGCCGGGAGGGCAGCATGAAGATTGTCGTGGCGCCAGATTCGTTCAAGGGGAGCCTTGCCGCAGAAGAAGCGTGCGCAGCAATGGAGCGCGGCATCAAGCGCGTGCTCCCTGAGGCCGAGGTGGTCAAGATCCCGATGGCAGACGGTGGCGAGGGTACGGTGCACGCCCTGGTCTCTGCCACCGACGGCCGCATAGAGAAGGTCAGGGTTGTTGGCCCTCTGGGGGAGGAGGTCGAGGCCGAATATGGCATCCTCGGGGATGGCGAAACGGCAGTAATCGAAATGGCGGCTGCATCCGGGTTGCCCTTGGTGCCGGTGGAGAGAAGGAACCCGGTAGTGACCACCACGTATGGCACCGGGCAGCTCATGCAAGCACCTTTGCGGCGCGGCTGTCGGAAGCTCATCGTGGGCATTGGTGGCTCGGCCACTACCGACTGCGGCACGGGCATAGCCCAGGCGTTGGGCGTTCGCTTCTACCGGCACGACGGCAGCCTGATCACTGATTACATGTGCGGCGGACTCATGGCCGAGGTCGCGCGCATCGACCTTTCCGAGCGGATGCCGGAGCTTCTTGAGGCCACAGTCACTGTCGCCTGCGACGTGGACAACCCGCTGCTGGGACCACGGGGAGCGGTCATGACCTACTCACGGCAGAAGGGAGCAACCGATGAGCAGCTGGCTCTGTTGGAAGCGAACATGACGCATTTCATCGCCGTCGCGGAGCAGACCATTGGCCGCACTGTGCGGGAGGTGCCCGGCGCAGGGGCGGCCGGCGGTTTGGGCGCCGGGTTGATCGCCTTTGCCAACGCCACGCTCAAGCCAGGGGTTTCCATTGTGCTGCAGGCCTCGCGCTTTGCCGAGCGCATCCGCGGGGCCGCTTTCATCCTCACGGGCGAGGGAAAGGTCGATTATCAAACGGCTTTCGGCAAGACCATCAGCGGGGTGGCCGCAGAGGCCAAGAAGCAGGGCATACCGGTCATCGTGCTGGCTGGAGGCGTGGAAGATCAGGCGGAGAATCTCTACGAGCGCGGGGTGGCCTCGCTCTTTTCCATCTGTCCTGGGCCGCTGAGCCTGGAGCAGGCCATGGCCCAGACCGTCTGGTTGGTGGAGAAAGGAGCTGAGCGCATCGTCCGCGCCATCACAGCCATCAGGGCAGTGCGGCAATAGTGGCGCGCAGATCCCTGGCGCGGGGCTAAGAGGCACGCTTCACGGTCTGGCCTCGGGAGGGAGGACTTTCGCGTAGAAGGCCTCCTGCAACCTCCTGGTGATCGGCCCGGGGTCGCCCTTACCCACGGTCATCTCCCCGATCTGCACAATGGGAGTGATTTCTACGGTGGTGCCGATGAGCATCGCCTCGTCGAAGTGCAGCAACTCGGCGCGCGGGATCGGCACCTCCTTGGCGGGAATGCCAAGCTCTTCGCACATGCGCAACACCAGCGCGCGCGTCACCCCGGGCAGAATAAGGTTCGACAGTGGCGGCGTGTAGAAGGTGCCCTCCCTGACGAAGGCCACGTTGCAGTGCGTCCCCTCGGTCATGAACCCATCCCGCGCCCAAATGGCCTCCGCTGCCCCCTGGTCAATGGCCCGCTGCCTCGACAACACGTTGGGCAGGAGGGCGATGGACTTGATGTCGCAGCGGAGCCAGCGAATGTCGTCTTCCAGGATCACCTTCACCCCCTGTTCGATCTCCTCCCAATGCGGCCTAAAAGGTGAAGTGCAAATGTAGACGGTGGGCGGCGTGCCCGCGGGTGGGAACCAGTGCCGCCGCGGACTGTATGCCCCACGCGTCACCTGAAGGTAGGCGATCGCCTGCTGTTGGTCGTGATTATTCTCCTCCACCAAGCGCTGGATGATGGCTGGAAAGGCGCCGAGATCAGGCGCCTCGATGCGCAGCTCGCCCAGTCCACGTGCCATGCGCTGGAGGTGTGCCTCCGTCTGGAAGAAAGACCCATAGTAGCAGCGAATGACCTCGTACACTCCGTCGGCGAATTGAAAGCCCCGCTCGTACGGCGGCAAGCACACTTCCTCTTCCGGCATGTACTGCCCATTGTAGAACACCAGCATACAGCGCTCTCCTTTCTGCACACAAGGTCCTGCACTGCGGCCCCGGCGGAAGCGGCCCCCTCCCCCTTTGGCGCGAGCGCATCTGCCTCACAGCCGTCCGGCCAGCACCACCGTGGTGCGCGCCGTTTCCAGGATGCCCGCCGCCGCGTTGAGAGCCTCGAGATAGACGATGTAGACTCCTATGCGCGCCTGGTGACCGTTGTCATCCCAGCCGTCCCAAATCAGCGCATTGGCAGCAGCAGAAGGCTGATTGCTGGCTAAGAAGCGGATGAGGCGGCCGGTGACGTCGTAGATCTTAATATTCACTGCGGCGGTGGTCATGGGCAGCAAATAGGAGATCACGGCAAAGTCGTCCCGACCATCGCCATCTGGTGAAAATGGCGACGGCGCCACGGTAAGCGTTGTCCGTGAGGGCACCACCTGTGTGAACACGCTATTGGCACGCCCCGGAGTGGCGCCACGCCGGTCCACGCACGAACTCCAATTCGACCTGTGCTGGGAGGGCAAAGCTGGATTTATGCGCTCCAGGGACACACCACTCCCTCCACCCCAGCTCTCATCATAGGCTACGCTATCGATGACTGCGCCGTGCGGATCATAGACGACCACCGTGTCACCCGTAGCCGAGAGAGCCGGCCACGAGGGTAACACAAGCAGCGGAGCGGAGGGCGGGAGCTCGCCGCTCTGGGCCAGCGACGAGTCCTGGGCAAGAACGACAAAACCTCCAGCTGCCACCTCTGCAGGAACCTTGCTTATGAGCCGGCGCCTGGTGACGTCCGCATCGGAGAAGAACCACTGCTCCAGGCTCACCGTCGTCTGACCGCGGTTGCAAAGCTCCACCCATTCCCCCATGCCACTGAGGGGCGCGTACATGATTTCGTTGATGACCAACGTTCCCCTGGCAAAGCCCACCACCAAGTCGGCCACAACGGTGTTGTTTCCCGGCTTCAGGTCCCCGGCACAGGAGACTCTTGCGCCGATGCGCATGACCCCTGAAGGTGGTTCACGCCACTCCAGCGCCGCTGGGTAACACTCCTCCGGCTGCAATTGGTCCAGCGGGACTGGCTCTCCCAGCCTTTCGTTCAGTTCAAGAACCGTGTCTCTATTGACATCCCAAAAGAACTCTACTCGCACTTGTTCTGCGGGCTCACGCCCCCCGTTGCAGACGGTCACTTCCATCCTCACGCTTTCCCCAGGACGCGGCTGCTCTGGCAAAAAAGACAGTCCTGGGAAGGCTATGCCCACGTCCACCGCGGCCGGGCTGACGCTGTTCTCGTGTCCTGGGGTAGCCCCTTCCGGAGCCACACTGAGGCGCCAGTTGCTGCTATCGCCAGAAACCCATTCGTAGCGCACGCGCTCTAGAGAGGCCCCTGTGCGCATGCCCCACCGCGACGAATATTGCACACTGTCAATGATGGCCCCGGCTGGATCATAGAGTCGGACCTCGTCCTGATCGTTGTTGAGGGCGGCCCAGCCTTGCTTTACTGTCAGGAGCGGCGCAGGCAGCGGGCCGTATTGGAACCGCAGCGCAGAGTCTGCGGCCACGATGGCGAACCCGCCCTCGGGCACGGACAGATGGGTGGTACCAAATAAGCGGTGTCCTGAGGTCGCGTCTCCAAGTCCCCACCCATACAGGTCCACAGGCCCCGGGCCGGCATTGTAGAGTTCGACCCATTCACTCTGTCCGGAGAAAGGGGCGAACATGATTTCATTGATCAATACCTGCCCTGCAGGAAAGGCCACAGTGAGCGCCGCAAACTGTCGGTTGTTGGCCGGCCGATGGTCGCCGGCGTATCTTGCTTCAACGGCAATGGCATGCACCCCTGGCGGCACCATCGGCCACTGGGTTACGACCGTTTCCCCACTTCCGGCCTGTAGGAGGCCCAGCACTTGCACCGGGCCCAGCCGCTCTTGCTCCGTCAGGAGCGAGTCACCATCAAGGTCCCAGTAGAAGAAGACCTCCACGTTCTGGACTGGCTGCCTCCCTACGTTCTGCACTCGCGCCGACATCAACAGGGTTTGCTCTGCCTTTGGCCGCGCAGGTTCCCATTGCAGCGAGCCCCTGGCCACTTCCACGTCGACCGCAACCGGACTGACACTGTTCTGCCGACCCGGCGAGCCCCCCTCCGGCGCAGCGCTGAGGCGCCAGTTGGTTTGCTCCTGCGAGCCCCATTCATAGCGCACCCGCTCCAGCGACACACCCGCGCGCATCCCCCAAGAGGAGAGGTAACGCACGCTGTCCACAATCATGCCCGTGGGATCGTAGACTCTCACCTGGTCCTGGTCATTATTGAGGGCCGGCCACCCTTGCCCGACCGTCAGGAGGGGAGCAGGCAGAGGCCCAAATTGGAAAACCAAAGAGGAGTCGGCAGCCACCACCACGAATCCCCCTTCAGGAATCACCATCCGGCTGGTGCCAAACACCCGCCGCCCCGAGGAGGCGTCTCCTATGCCCCAGCGATAGAGATTCACCTCCCCAGGGCCAGCGTTGTACAACTCCACCCATTCCGGCTGCCCAGGAAGGGGTGCGTACATGATCTCGTTGACGACCACCTGCCCTGCAGGAAAGGCCACCATTAACTCTGCAAAACGCCGATTATTGGCCGGCCGCTGGTCGCCTGCGCACAACACCTCCACTGCCACCCGGTGGACTCCTGCAGGAAGTGCCTCCCATGGGAAGGCCACGGTACGGCTGCCGGCCACTTCCAGTTCATCCACGAGCTGCGGGATCCCGAGCAGCTCTGCAGGATCGAGCAGGGAATCGGCATTGGCATCCCAGTAGCAGCTCACCTCCAAGCGCGGGAGAGCCTGTCGTCCAACGTTTCGGATCCTGGCGGTGATCAGCACCGAGCCGAACGCCTGGGGAACAGGCGGCTGCCACAGAATCGATCCTGTGACGACCTCGGCATCGACCGCCGCCGGGCTGACGCTGTTCTCCTCCCCGGGCGTTCCCCCACTCGCATGCACAGAGGGCTGCCAGTTGCTGGGAAGATTGGAAGATTCCTCGGCCCGCACACGCTCCAAGGACAACCCTGCCTGTGACACTCCCCAGGTTGCGGCGTAGGCCACACTGTCAACAGTCACCCCGGTCAAATCGCGAAGCACTACCAGGTCGGCGTCATTGTTCAGGGTCGGCCATCTACTGCCGAGGGAGAACAGTGAACCCTTGAACTCTGGAAAGTCCCTCTTCACCGTCGTGTCCTTTGCCAGGACAAGGTACCCCCCTGCAGGGACGGTGACGTGGCGATCGGCGACGCGGACACGGGTGGAGACATTCTCGTCACTGATCGTCCACTCCCTCAGGTCTATCTCGTGGTCGCGAGTGTTGAAGAGCTCGATCCATTCGCAGGCACCGGTGCGCGGCTGAAACATGATCTCGTTAACCACCAGGTCGCCTGCGCGGAATGGTACCCTGACCTCGCCCATGGCCATATCGTCTGTCGTGTCTGGGTCGGAGACGTCCACCAGCCGGGCGATGATACGGTTGAGGCCCGATGCCAGCGGCCCGAGGTCGAAGTTGCACAGCAGAGAATCGCCTCCTGCAAGCCCCCCGAGCAGGCAGCTGATACCCAAAAGTTCATGTTCCGACGCTTTCAGATCATAGTCCTGGTCGCGATAGAAAGCCACACTTCCGGTTTCAGCAGTCAAAATGCCATCGTTGTGCACCCATACCGACGCGCGTACTGGCTGCCCGGGCGAGGGATCAGGCGGCCAGAAGTGCACCCCCTCCGGTGCCAGGCCCAGGCGTCTGTCGCGCGGGCGCACACTGTTCGGCGCGTTTGGCGTGCCACCCAGGAGGGACCGACACGAAGCCCAATTCTTACTGCTGTTCGTCGGCCACTCCGGCCTGATGCGCTCGAGCGACACGCCCGTTTCGCCACCCCAGGAGGCCGAGTACACGAGGCTGTCGACGGCAAAGCCCGCGGCATCCCAGATCACCACCGCATCGCCGGTGTTGTTCAGGGCCGGCCATCCTTGCTTGGGCACAAGCACGAGGCCGCTCATGGACGGGAACAGTACCTGGATGAGCGAATCTTCCGCCACCACGGCGAAGGCACCAGGTTCCAGGAGTGTACTGGCCTCCGTGAGCGTGCTTTTCACGGCGATGCGGGAATCGCTCAGCGCCCACAGCCGCATGTCAATAAGCTGATCGCTCCTGTTGAAGAGCTCCACCCACTCCGGCTCCCCGGCGCTTGGTCGAAACATGACCTCGTTGATAATGACCTCGCCGGGCCAAGCCCCCACCTTGAGCACCAATGTCCGCTGATTATTGTCCAGGAGGGTCTCGCCTTCTGTCTCTGCTCGCGCCAGTAACTGGTGAACCCCGCCGGGCACCTGGTTCCAGGTGAACACTACCTGCGTGCTATCCCCAGGGGGCAGAGGGCCGGTGAGGGCCATGGGTGGAGCGATCAGCTCCTCTTGACCGCCTACCCCATCCTCGTCTTTGTCCCAGCACAGGGCCACTTGGCATCCGGGCAAAGCAAGGCGCCCGCCATTGAGGACCACCACAGTGACCTCCACCGCCTGTCCTCGACGTATGCGGGCTGGTGAGGAGCTCACGCGCTTGAGCACCAGATCCACCACGGCGAGGCTCACGCTGTTGGCCGCCCCAGGCGTGCCTCCCTTTACCCGACTTGTGGCCCAGTTATCAGGGGAGTCGCCCGCGTCCAAAGCGATCTTCTCATCCGAATAGCCTTCGGGGTTTCCGAGCTTGTAACGGTAAAACCCCACCGTGTCACCGGCGGCATTGGTCAGAATCACCGTCTTGCGCTTGGTGTTCAGCCACCCCCCGCTGCCGAAAGCATTGTCGTCGATTTTCACTGTGAGGGCTTCCGCAGGGATCACCCCATCGTAGGTGGTGGAGTTGCCGAAATAGCTACCGTCCAGGATGACCGCAAACTGCCGTGGGCCTAGCACCAAACCCCAACCCGCGTCAACGAGCTTGTCCAGCTCGACGCTATCGCCTATTGCCCAGGCGGAGAGGTCTACGGAATCGGTGGCACTACGGTTAAAGATTTCGACAAACTCGTCGTGGTTTTCGTTTCCGGCGGGATCGTACATCACTTCGGAGAGGGTCACCTGAGCCGCGCTCGGGCCGCCGGCCGTCATGAGCCCAAGCACCAGGGCAAGAAAGGCAAAGGCACGGAGATGACGAGTCGCAGCCACTGCTCTGCTCCCCTCGTGTGTCGGTGAACGGTAGGTGCCTGCTGAACGCCGGTGCGCTTAGCGGAATATGGTCTGTTCGCGTCCTGGACCGACCGAGACTATGCCCACGGCGGCGCCTGTCTGCTCTTCCATGAACTCCAGGTAACGCCGGGTGTTGTGCGGGAGGTCCTGGAAACGACGCACCTGGCCTAGGGGTGTTTGCCACCCCGGCAAAGCGACGTACACTGGTTTCACCCTGCCGAGAGCAGTCACGTCGGCGGGGAACTCAAGGGTGCGCTCTCCGTCAATCTCGTAAGCCGTGCACACCTCGATTTGCTCCAGGCTGTCCAGCACATCCAGTTTCGTGACCGCAAGCTCTGAGACGCCGTTGACCCGCACCGCGTAGCGCACCGCCATCAGGTCCAGCCAGCCGCAGCGTCTGGGCCTGCCGGTGGTGGCGCCGTATTCCCGGCCCAGGTCGCGCAGCCGTTGCCCTTCCTCGCCGACAAACTCTGTGGGCAGCGGCCCATTGCCCACCCGCGTCGTGTACGCCTTGGTCACCCCGATCACCTCCGCAATCGCGGTGGGCGGCACGCCCAGACCAGTACTGGCGCCGCCGCTCACACAGCTCGAGGAGGTGACGTAGGGATAGGTGCCGTGGTCAATGTCTAACAGGGTACCCTGCGCTCCCTCAGCCAGAATTCTCTTGCCCTGTGCCAGCGCGCGATGAAGGAGCACCGTGGTATCGGCGATCATTGGTACGACGGGCGCCACCGCGGCAAGATATGCGTCTACGGCCGCGGGCGGCACCGCGGCCGCGCCGAACAGCGCCTGGAGCAGCCGGTTCTTTTGCCCCTCGAGCCGTTCTAACTTGGCCCGAAGCTGCGCAGGCTCTCGCGCCTCTCCCACGCGCAACCCCTGGCGCTCCATCTTGTCGGCGTATGCCGGACCAATACCGCGAAGCGTGGTGCCAATAGCTCCCGCGTTGGTGTGCTCCTTGACCTGCTCGTAACGCACATGGCAAGGCAGGATAAGGTGGGCGCGTTCGCTCACCCAGAGCCGCCCCTCCACCTTCACGCCCAGGCTCCCGAGCATCACCACCTCATGCCGAAGGAGCAGCGGGTCCACCACCACCCCGTTGCCAATGACGCAGACCACCCCTTCCCTGAGGACGCCACAAGGAACCAGATGGAGCACAATCTCTTGGCCGTCGATGACCACGGTGTGGCCGGCATTGGGGCCCCCATTGTAGCGGGCGACGATGTCGGCCTCGGCACTCAGGAGGTCGACAATCTTGCCCTTTCCTTCGTCTCCCCACTGGGTGCCAACGATGACTTTGATGCTCATTCGTGATCCGATAAGTTGGTGCCGTCCGTGGACAAGGCAAAGAAGGAAGACTCCGAATCGGCTTGCCACCGATCCGGAGTCCCTACCCAACCCACCCCCTGCAGGGGAGCCCATCCACTGCGGTTTATGCGAAGCTCTGCACCGCCTGCTCTGCTGTGTCGAACGTCTCGAAGACGTGAATCACCCTGGTGATGGTCATGAGGCTACGGACGCGTGGCGTCAGGCCCGCCAGCTTCAGCTCTCCCCCATTGTTCCGCAGGGTGCTCAGCGCGCTGATCAAGATGCCCAGACCTGAGCTATTCATCCACTGCACCTGCGCCAGGTCTACCACCACCTCCCTTGCCCCCGCTTCAATGAGCTCGTGCACCTTCTCATTGAGCCGCCCCGCGTCCGGGCCGCCCATGATCTTGCCTGCCAAGGACAGCACGGTCACGGAACCAACCTTACGCTCGGCTACGGTCATTGCCGGATCCTTCCCCGCAGTTGGTGAGGGTTGTCACGCCCGGGCCACCTCTCGATGCACCTTCCGTCGCTCAAGGCACCCTTGCCAGGCGACCACGATAGGGCTGGCCACAAAGATGGACGAGTAGGTTCCGATGGTGACCCCGACAAGCAGAGCGAAAGCAAACCCGTGGATCACCCTGCCACCGGCGACAAAGAGCACAATCAGCACGAACAAGGTGGTCAGCGCGGTGATCACCGTCCGACTCAGCGACTGATTGATGCTGGTGTTGACGATGGTGACGATGTTCTCCCGACGCATGAGCTTAAGGTTTTCGCGGATGCGGTCAAAAACCACGATGGTGTCGTTTAATGAGTACCCCACCAGTGTAAGGAAAGCCGCGACCACCACCAGTGAGATCTCCAGGTTGAGCAATGAGAAGACGCCCAAAGTGATGAGGACATCGTGAAACAGGGCGACCACTGCCCCCACGGCAAAACGGAACTCAAAACGCCAGGAGATGTAGAGGAGGATGAGAAACAACGATATGAGAATGGCCAGCACGGCGGCTCGCCGCAGTTCGGCGCCAATCTTCGGCCCTACCGATTCGATGCTTAAGACCTCATGCTTCTTGTCGGGTAAATCGTTGGCCAGCTGCGTGCGAATTCTTTCCACCACCTCCTCCCCACTGAGCGCCCCCTGCTCCACGCGGATGAGGATATCGGTGCCGGTTCCTGGCCCACCCAACGAGGAGGAGGCCTTTATCTCCGCGGTGCCGAAGCCGATCTTGGCCAGCGAGGCCCTCACTTGGCCTACACTCACCTGCTCGCCAAATTCCAGCACGATGGACGTGCCCCCACGAAAGTCGATGCCGTAGCGGGGGCCCCCATGGGCGATCAGAGAAATGAGTCCAGCCAGTATCAATGTACCAGAAAAAAGGTATGCCGCTTTGCGCAGTCGCATAAAATCGATAGACGTCTGACCCAAAAGTTGCATCTGCTCTCTCCTTTGCCTGCCCTGTTGTCACCCACCGTTAAATGCTGAGCTTCGTCAAGGCATAGCGATCGGTGATGTAGTCGAAGACCATACGCGTCACCACAATCGCGGTGTACATGTTGATGATGAGACCAATTGACAGCGTGGTAGCAAAGCCACGCACGGGTCCGCTGCCAAATTGGTACAGCACCACCGCGGTGATCAAGGTAGTGACATTCGAGTCCAAGATGGTGCGGAAGGCGCGGGCGTACCCGGCGTCTATGGCCGCCTTTATCGTCTTGCCGGTGCGGAGCTCTTCCTTGATTCGCTCAAAGATGAGCACATTGGCGTCCACTGCCATACCCACCGTCAACACGATGCCAGCCACGCCGGGCAAGGTGAGCGTGGCCCGCAACCCAGCCAGCGCGGCGATCAGGAAGAAAATGTTCAGCGCCAGCGCCACGTTGGCGATTACTCCCGACATGCGGTAGTAGACGATCATGAACAGCACCACCAGCGCTGCCCCGACGATGGCCGAGAGCTTGCCCTTCTCGATGGAGTCCTGGCCCAGGGAGGGCCCTACCGTACGCTCTTCGATGACTTCCACCGGGGCAGGCAGGGCGCCGGCGCGCAATACCACGGCCAGATCGCGCGCCTCCTCGCGGGTAAAGTTGCCTTCAATGCGCCCACTGCCTCCTGGAATGCGCTCCTTGATGCGCGGCGCCGAATAGATCTTGCCGTCCAGCACGATGGCCAGGAATCTCCCCACGTTGGCACCGGTCACCCGGCGGAAAATCTTTGCTCCTTCGCTGTTCAGTTCAAAGTGCACCTCCGCCTGACCGGCGCGCACTGAAGTCTCTCCGCCGCCAAATGCCACGTCTGCAGTCTTGAGGTACGCACCCACCAACTCCGGCTCCTTCTTCACGAAGTAGAGCTGGTGGAAGCGCTGCCCGCGGGAAACATATGGTTGCGCGCCCCAAAGAAACTCGCCGTCCCGGGGAATGACCTTTTGCACCTCCGGGAGCTGGAGGATGCGCTTGATGGCCGCCACATTCTGCTCCGGCACGCTTATCTGGTCGGTGCCCTCCACGTACCGCAAGAGCGAGAAGAACGGGTACTCTTCGAAGGTCTGCTGGTCCACCACTACCGTGCTCTCCCCCTTGGCCGCCTCGGTGGGTGCCTCTGCACCCTCCTCTCGGCCAAAGAGCTTGCTGAGGTCGATCTCCTGCTCCTGTGCCCTCTTCCCCTCTGGCAAAGCCTTGGTGGTGTCCTCTTTGGCAGCCGCAGCCAACTCCTCCACGGCCCCCTTGCCACGCATGCGCTTTACCGCCCGGTCGATATCCTGAAGCACCGACAGGGTCACTTCCGGCTCGCGCAGGAGCTTAAATTCCAAAAGCGCCGTGGTGTTGATGACCCGTTTGGCGCGTTCGATATCCTGCACCCCGGCCAGCTCGATGACGATGCGCTTGTCACCTTGCGGGGCGATGACTGGCTCGGACACACCAAACTGGTCGATGCGGTTTCGTAGCACCTCCAAGGTCCGCGCGATGCCGTCCTTGGCCTCCTCGCGCAGTTCCTTGAGGATGACGTCGTCGCTCTGGCCCCGCTTGCCGTAGTAGCGGTTCAATGGGATGTTGCGGGCCTTGAACTCTTCCGCCAACACATCGAAAAAGTCCAGGTTCTCGCTGCGGGCACGTTTGTCCACGATGGCCAGAATCTCCCCGAATCGGTCGTCACGGTCACGGGCTAACGTACGCGCCAGCTGATGGAGGTCCGCCTCATAGACCAGATAGGTTCCGCCCACCAGATCCAGTCCCTGGCGGAGCGCCTTGGGCTCCAGCTTGTCCATCTTGGTGCGCAAGGTGATCAGCTTGGCGCTGAGCTCGCGCGCCTCTTGGCGCCGTTGCTGGTCCATCGAGGCGGTGGCGGCGTTCACGCGTGCCTCCAACTCGCCGACCCGAAGTGCGCTAAGAAGCTGGCGCTGGTCGGTGCCAGTGAGCTGGCTCAACCGCGTCAGATAGGCGGTTTGCGTCTTTTCCAATGAGCTCACCCGGAACGTCGGATAGAGCTGGTACACGCCCCAGGCCAGTAAGACTACAAGCAAGATAAGTTTGAGCAGGTTCTTCCTGCGCATTGACAGGTTACCTCCCGAGCACAGATATCACGACCAACGCACGTGTTTCGCACCGGGCACATCGCGCAGCAGCACGAGTGCCACGCGAGTTGGAAATATAGACCATTCGCAGCTAAAAGTCAAACGAAAAAAAGGCCTCAGCCCCTCACGCCTTCGGCACCAACTGCCGCACCGCATCGATGACCGTGCCATCGCGGAATTCGATGAGCGCCACGATGCGGTCAGTGAAAGTGGGCTTTTCCGGCTCCCCGGTTAGGTCGATGGCCATGCGGTAGAGCTTCTCGATGGGCACAATGGGTAACGAGCTCCGCCTGAGGCGCTGAATCAGGTCCTTGCGCCGCGGATTGATTGCGATGCCCCGTTCGGTGACCACCACATCGATCATCTCGCCAGGGGCAGTGACCGTGACCACTTTGTCCACAATAATTGGCACCCGCCCGCGCACCAGCGGCGCCGTGATGATGGCGACCTCCGCATCGCCAGCATCGGTAAACCCGCCAATCCCGTGCAATAGCCACCCATCTGAGTGGGTGTTCACGTTGACGTTAAAGTCCAAATCCACCTCGGTGGCCCCAAGCACCGACACCTTCACCATCTGTGCGAAGCACCCTTTGCTATGGTAGTTGTAGGAGACAAAGGGGTTGGTCTCTATGTGGCGAGGATTGTCGCGCAGTGATTGCACCCCTGCCAGATCGAAACTCTGCCCGTCCAGGATGAAGCGAGTGAGGCCGCGATTGAGCAGGTCGACCATGTACTGGGTGGAGCCCCCTCGGACAAAGTCAGCCACCACCTGGGCGCGGGCCATGTGTTCGGCCATGTACTGGACAAAGGCCAGCGACACGCCACCGGCACCTGCCTGAAAGGAAAAGTGCGGCTCGTGCATGAGGCCACTGTCCACCACCAGTTGCGCGGCATATTTGGCGATGAGCAAGCGGGTGGGGCTGCGCGTGATGACCGTGGTGCCAGAGACGATGCGCGAAGGGTCGCCAATAGCATCCACCTGCACCACGTAGTCAACATTGCCCCCCTGAATAGACCACGGGTAGCAAGGGAAAGGAACCAGGTTGTCGGTGATGACCACCACCTTGTCCGCGTACAGCGAGTCGGCCAAGGCAAAACCCAGCGGGCCGCAGGCCGATTTGCCGTAGAGTCCGTTGGCATTGCCATGGGCATCGGCAGTGGGTGCAGCGATGAAGGCCACGTCGATGTGCAAATCGCCGTCCTGTATGGCCCGGTAGCGGCCGCCGTGCGAGCGCAGCACACAGACGCTGGGCATCTTGCCTAAGGAGCATGCCCTCCCCACCGGCCCATTCATGGAACCTTCTACGCGGCGCACCACCCCCTTTTCGATGTGCCGCACCAGAGGCTCGTGGCACGGGAAAAGTGCCGAGGGGGCGATCACCAAATCCTTCAGCCCGCGACGCGCCAGTTTGTCCATCACCATGTTCACCACATAGTCGCCGTCCCGCAGGTGGTGGTGGAACGACACGGTCATGCCATCTCTGATGCCACAGGCCTCTATGGCCTCATCCAGAGACTTGAGCAATTTGTTTCGGAACTCGCTAGCGGCACGAATAGGGGCTCCGGCCGTGCGGCCACCGCCTTTGTCTGCGTGGGCCCCCTGAAAGGGGCGTAGCTTTCTCCCCTCCACTTCCGTCGGGACTAGCCGGCCGATTGCATTCTCTACCAAGTTCATCTGGAACCTCGCTCTTGCTCAGTCGATCAGGCCTAAGGCTTTTGCCAATTGCAGCGTGCGTCTGGCGCGGGCCACCACCGGGGCATCGATCATCTTGGTGCCGAGACTGGCCACCCCCGCGCCGCGGCGCTCGGCCTCTTCCAAGGCCGCCACCACCTGCTGCGCGTGGGCGATACGCTCCGGGCTTGGAGTGAACGCACGATGAATGGGCTCGATCTGCCCTGGGTGGATGACCCCTTTACCCTCGAACCCCAGCGCGATAGCCTCCTCGGTGCTCTTGACCAGGCCGTCGACGTCGGCCACGTCGGAAAAGACCGTGTCCAGCGCCTGGACGCGCGCCGCCTTTGCCGCCAGTACCAACAGGCTACGCGCCACAAAGCTCTCCCTCCCCTCCGGGGTGCGCTCCGCTCCAATGTCGGCGCTAAAGTCCTCCGCACCAAAGCACAGCGCCACCACCCGCTGGCTGGCACTGGCGATCCTATAGGCATTGAGCACACCCAGCGCGGTCTCGATGAGCGGCATCAGCCAGATGCGCTGACGCAGGCGATGTTGTTTCTCCAGCTCCGCGACCTTCTGTTCCACCTCCACGACGCTGTTGGCCGTCTCGCACTTGGGGATGAGGATAGTGTCAGGCTGGGCCGGCACCACCATTTCCAGGTCTAGGGCCCCGTATTCGGTGGCCAGGGGGTTGATGCGGACAATGCGCTCGGCCGCACCAAAGTCCACGGCTAACAAGCTGTTCCGTACCAACACCCGCGCCGCCGCCTTGTCTTGCGGGGCCACCGAATCCTCGAGGTCGATGATCACGCTGTCGGCGCCAAAGAGCCCGGCGTTTAGCATCAGGTCCGGATTATTGCCTGGCAAATACAGGCGGGTACGGCGCAGGCGGTCTTTGGCCACCGGCTTGCGCGCAACGCGCCGAGGAGGCCATGCACCCGGTTCTGCCACCGCATAGAGCGCCCGTACTGCGGCCTCCACCCGCGCCATGATCACGTGATCCAGCGCCCCCTTGTCCTCCACTTGGACCAGCGCATGCCGCACTCCCAACTGCGCCAAAGTGGAGAGCACCGTTCGTCGAATCTGTTCCCCGAAGGTGCCAGCCACCGAACTCTGCAGGTCAATCTTGATCCCCCCCCTGTTCCGCTTTGTCAGCGTGAGCAGGAGATCGCTCTTGTCATTCCGTCCTACTTGTATATTGGTCTCCATGGTGTCTCTCACTTCTTCGGCCTCCGGCCACTTATAGCACACTTCTGACCAGCTCTGCTTTGGGCGCAGGGATGACCACCGTGCGCATCAGAAGTCCTTTGGGCTGCACCACGGCCGCTCCTGCCTGCACTGCCGCGCGCACTGCTGCCACTTCGCCAGTGAGGGTCACAAAGGATTTGCCCCCCAGTCCCACGGCCAGGCGCACCTCGATGAGCATCACCTTGGCCGCTTTGGCCGCCGCGTCCGCAGCCTGAATGCTAGATGCCACGGAAAAGGTTTCGATGATGCCCAACGCTTCCACCTCCTCCACGGCCGAGGTAGCGTTGATGGCTGGAAACACACTCGCGTGCACGCGTGGCAGGACCATCTCGTCCACAACCGTCTCCGCACCACGCCCTACACCCGCCTGCACACTGCTCTGCACTGCCGCCACGTCGCCACGCACCAGGCAGATGTACTTGCCTGGACACACCGTCTTGGCCACCACCAGCTCCACTTCGCTCACTTTGAGCATGGCGTCTGCCGCTTCAATCCCTACGGCAATGCTGTTGAATTCCACCAGCCCAATGCAGTCTTTCACCTCTCCGGCCATTGCCACTCCAACGCTTTCTTGCTCACTCCGCGGTAATGGTGACCATCTCCTCGTCCACGTGCGCCACCCGTCCTGATATCGAGGCGTGGACGCGTGCCCCCATCTGCTCAGCCGGTACATCGCCGATAAGCTGGCCGGCCTTGACCCGCTGGCCAAGGGTGACCACCGGTCGCGCCGGCACACCCGCATGCTGCTTCAAACGGATGTGCACCTTGCTGGGGGCAAGTTCACCCTCCCAGTACGCTGCCTCCCGGGAATAGGGCAAGAGCCCGAAGCGGGCCATCAGGCGCTTTGTGGGGATGCGGCCGCTGCCTGCCGGCACCCGGGGCACTACCGCCCTGGGCTTCGGACCCCCGACCCCCAGGACGCGCAGCAGTTGCTTTACCGCGCGGTTGACCAGCCGCGGGGACAAGCCCATGGGGCAGGCGTACTCGCAGGCACCGCACTCGGAGCAAAGCAGCGCCATACGGGCCACTCTGCTGTCACCTTGCATGTTGACTGCGACCGTGCGCATCACCCGGTGAGGCTCCAACGCGTGCCCCAACAGGTAACGATTGCACGTCTCGGTGCATAACATGCACTGGGTACAGGCTGAGCCGGCGTTGCGCAATTGGTGGTCCAGAGAATGGCTTCGTTGCCGCGTGTAGACGTGCTCGCGGGGCAGCACGATGACCGCGGCAGTGGTCTTGTCGACAGGAGTGTCCAGGTCGGTGGTCATCACGCCCATCATCACCCCGCCGAGGAAGAACACGGGGGCGTCACATTGCACCCCACCACACACGGCCAACAGGTCGCGCACCGTCGCGCCAATGGGCACCTCGAGCACGCGGGGTTGCTGTACAGCTCCGCCCAGCGTGATCGTCCGCTGCGTGACTGGTCTTTCTTGCCAGGCCCTGGCCACATTCCGCAGGGTCTCGACGTTCTGCACCACCACTCCCACGTCTACAGGCAGCCCGCCCTCGGGCACCACCCTCCCCGTGGCCAGCGCTACCACTTCGTGCTCGTCACCGGCCGGGTAGCAATCGGGCAGCTCCTTCACTGCCACATCCGGATCCACCTGGGCAGGCAGTAGCTGCCTGCTCTTCCCCTTTACGGCCAGCACCAACTTCTGCGCACCAGTAGCCCTGGCCACAAGCCGGAGTCCGCTGAGCACTTCTGGCCACTGCCGCCGCAGCAGTTCCTGGTCGTTGGCCAGCAACGGTTCGCACTCGGCGCCGTTGGCGATCACATATTCGGCCCGGCGGGCGAGCTTGAGGTGAGTGGGAAAACCTCCTCCCCCGGCGCCCACTACTCCCGCGGCGTAGGTTCTCTCGGCTATCGCATCCGCCATCGCCAGAACCCCTCCGGCACCAGCCTTAGCGCTGACCTCGATCAGATCCGAGGCTGCGCCGGGGCTCCGCAGACAAGGGCGTCTCGTAGAGTTCCTTGAAGCGCTTGATGCCGTCGAAGATGCCGCGGGCGATCCGCTTGTGCTCTGCCCGGTCGCGCAACAGCTTTTCTTCCACCCGGTTGGAGATGAACCCTACCTCGACAAGCACGCTGGGCATAGAGGCCCCGATCAGGACGTAGAAACCAGCTTGCTCCACTCCCAGGTTCGTGCGCCGTGTCCATCGTTCAAGGCCGCGGGAGATGAGTCCTGCCAGCTCCTCGCTCTCACGCACAAACTCATTGTGCGCCATTGCCGCAAGAATGAAATTCGCGTTGCTCAAATCGTCATAACCATTGTTCAGGGATTCATATTCTTTGATCACCGCGTTTTCGCGCCGCGCCACCTCAAGGGCCTCCTCGGTCCTGGCCGGACCGAGGATATACACCGAGAATCCTCGTACACTGGGACTGCGGTGGGCGTTGGCATGGAGGCTCACAAACAGCTTCCCGTTGCGACGATTCGCCAGCGCCGTCCGTTGCTTGAGCGTGGGATAAGTGTCGCCGGTGCGCGTCATATGCACACTCAACCCCAACTCCTCCTCCAGCATCCCCTTGAGCTCTCGCGCGATGGACAACGCGACGTTCTTCTCGTAGAGTCCGGTGGGACCGATAGCGCCAGGGTCCTTCCCACCATGTCCCGGGTCCAGCACCACTGTGTCGATGCGCCACTTCTCCCGTTCCGCGCGCAGACCGTCGATGAGGTCGGTGGAAAGTGTATCTTGGGTAGGCAACGAGATCCATACCTCTGGCTGCCCCTCGGGAAAAAGCACCTCGCGCCTCTTCGGGTTGGGGCGCAGCTTCAGGGCAAAGCGGGCAACCTCCGCGGACAGCTGCGAGGCGTACCATTGACTCACCACCTTGGCCTGGTCATGCAGGTAAGCAGTGGCGCTGTCGACTACTCCGCCGTAAAAGTCCACATACAGCCAGCCATTTCCTGGCAAGCTTGTGTAGACGTCGGAAGCGTCAAACCGGCGCGTGCAAGCGAGGCGCACCAGCGTGCCATTGGCCTTCGGCTCGACCTCCGCCCCAAGCACGACCCCACCTCTGCCGGCGATGGTCAAGGTGTTCAGTTGCTCGTCCCACCGAAGAGTAGCCGGAAAGGAAAAAGCCAGCACGTCGAGGAAGTAGGGCAAGGGAACATAGAGTTCTCCGTCGTGCACCAGAGTTTCCACTGGCATCTGCCGCACCTCGCTGCCGACGACGATGAAACAATTGAATGGAGAGATCTTTAGTTCGCTCTTGCCCACATAGGCGACCACCGTGTTGGCCTTATCAGTCTTTACCATGCGACCGCCAAGGGCCCCGATCAGGTCTCGCAGCAGCACAAAGCGGCACCCCCCTTGCACTATTGCCCGGAGCTGCCTTTTGCTGGAGCCCTCATCATAGCGCACCCAGACACTTTGTGCTCCGGCGCATGGGGCAAGAACCAGACAAGAAAAAAGTGCCATGGCAATGAATGCGCCGACCATGGCACGCCTCGCTGTCCCGCGCGTCGGAGTCAACCGAACCACCCTCACCCTGTCACTCCTGCGTCAGATAGCGGCTGGCCCGCTTGAGTTCTTTCTTCTCCCTTGGCGTGAGGTTTTCGTAGCCAACCTCGTTGATCTTGTCCAGCAGCATGTCCACGCGCTGCCGGTAGTATTGCATGCGCTCCCAGCGTCTCCTGTCTGCTTCCACCCGTCTCCGCCACCACCAGCGCTTCAGGCGGGTCAAAGGATTGCCAAACATTCGGCCGCGGCGAAGATAGAGATAGCCAACTACCATCCCCCCGAGATGCGCCAGGTGAGCAACTCCCCCTTCGCGGCCAAACAGGTTGCCCAGGCCGCCCATGAGTGACATGGCGCCAAACACCAGCACCAGGTACTTGGCCCGCACTTGAATGGGCAGGACAAAGAAAAGGAACATGGTAATGACTCGGTCCGGAAAGAGCAGCCCATAGGCCATGAGCAGGCCATACACCGCCCCTGAGGCACCAACCACGGGCACCACCGACCGGTGGAGAAAGAAAACATGGAACAGACCGGCGCCGACACCGCAGGTGAGGTAGTACGTGAGCAGCCGGCGAGGCCCCCACACCCGCTCAAGCTCGCCCCCGAAGACCCAGAGAAACAGCATGTTCACCAGGATGTGCAACAGGTTGCCATGAAGGAACATGTACGTGAAGAGCTGCCACAGCCACCCTTTTTCCACCACCCAAGCAGGCACCAGGGCCAGTATCGCCTCCACCAGGGGTATGCGCAGCGCCACCGGCGGCCTCCCCCCGACGATGGCCGGCGGCAGGACGGCGTTGGCCACCTGCTGCACAATGAACATGCCGAGGTTGGCCGCCAGCAGCCACTTGACCGCCGACGGCATGCCCGTCATGGTCAGGCCGACCCTCGATGTCCACCGCTCCTCGTACATGCCACTGACCGAGCCCTACCGCAGCCCCATGGTCACCGTCACCCGCGCTCCGATGCCTGAGAGGTCCACTTGATCCCAGACTGGCAAGCCAGCCGACGTCTTGGCGCGATTACGCGAGACCTCGGCGCTGGAGTAAAAGACCTCCCCGGTGATGTCCGACCGCCGCCCCAATCTCAGCATGATGCCTCCGCCCACTTGCCAGGTGAACCCGCTGTAAAAGCGGGTCTCCGAGACTCCCTCTTCAAAGTTCTGCTCTTTGTTCCAAAGCAGCTCATAACCAAGCCCACCCCGCAGCAGGTAGGCAAGCATTCGATTTGCGCGCATCTTCACCAGGAGCTCGGCCAGCACCGGTAGGATGGTGGTGTTGTAGTCGACCTGCTTCTCCACAGTGGTCTCGCTAAGTCCGCTTTCATAGTCCTTGGTGGCCACTGCGGAGGTGCGGACATAGTGCCGCCGGAACAGGTCAGCGGCCACGCCAATGGACACGGCCTCGTCCACTGCAGTGCCCAGCGACGCGCCGATGGCGAATCCCGATTTGGCGTCCTTCGGGTTCAGGTAGCCAACCCTCACGCCGAGTTCCTTGCCTTCCCGCGCCTGAGAACTCATGGGGCACATCGCCAGCACCACAGCCACACAGAGCAGGCAAACCGGCCACGCGACCTTCATGATAGGGTCCTCCACCATTTGGTTAGACAATGCACTGAAAAAGGGTACAAATATCCCAGGAAAAAATCAAGGGAAATCAAGAAACTGCCGCCCGGCCCGTTTATGGTTCCACCAAGTGGTTGACGCCTGCGATCCCTTTGCCCAACGGCTCGGCAGAGGCGATGGCCTTGCTCACAAAGGCCTTGGCCGTACGTACTGCCTCCGCCAACTCTATTCCCTTGGCAAAACAAGCGGCAATGGCCGCCGAAAATGTGCACCCGCTCCCGTGCGTGTGTGGGTTGGTCATTCGTTCGCCAGCGAGCAGGAGCATCGATTCGCCGTCGAAGAGCACGTCTGTGGCCTCGCCAGGCAGATGCCCCCCCTTGACCACGACAGCCCTGGCCCCCAGCTGACAGATTCGCCTGGCGGCGCGTTCCATATCGGCAGCGCAGGTGATAGACATCTCTGCGAGAACCTCAGCTTCCGGAACATTGGGCGTGACCACCCGCGCCAGGGGCAGGAGGTCGTCGACAAGGGCCGTGCGTGCCTCCGGGCGCAGAAGCGCCTCCCCGCGCTTGGCCATCATGACCGGGTCCACAACCAGATTGGGCACCTTGTACTCCCGGAGCTGACCAGCAACCGCTCGCACGATGGCGGCATTGCCCAACATGCCAGTCTTGGCCGCGTCAGCCCCGATATCAGAGAGCACGCACGCCAGCTGCTGGGCGACAAACTCCGGGGGGAGCTCAAAGATTCCATGTACCCCCAGGGTGTTCTGTGCCGTGACGGCCGTAATCACCGACATACCGTAGACCTTGAAGGCGGAAAAAGTCTTCAAGTCCGCTTGAATTCCGGCTCCACCCCCTGAGTCGGAGCCGGCGATGGTGAGAACCCGCACCATGGGCTCCTCCACATGCCGCCCTAGCTCAGACCGAGACCGTGGATAGGCGCCCCGCATTGGGCACAGACCCCTCCGCGCAAACGTCGCTGTCGCACCGAAAAGCCATAGCGTTCGATCACGAGGGCGCCACACTTGTAGCAGTACGTATGCTCTCCTTCGTCCCCGGGCACATTGCCGCTGTAGACGTAGTAGAGGCCCGCCTCCAACCCTATCTGCCGCGCACGGTGCAGAGAAGCAAGTGCGGTTGGAGGCACCTCGGTCATGCGATATTGGGGGTGGAAGCGAGTGACGTGCCACGGTGTCTCTCTGCCCAGCTCCTCCACGATGAAGCGAGCGATTGAGCGCAGCTGGTCCTCCTCGTCCACGTGGGTGGGGACCAGCAGAGTTGTGACCTCCACCCAGATGCCTAATTCTTTCATGAGCCGGAGCGAGTGCAGCACGCTCGCCAGGTCCCCTCCGACCACCTTGCGGTAGAACTCCGGGTTAAAACCCTTGAGGTCTACATTGGCCGCGTGCAGCAGGCCTTGGAGCCGGCGCAAGGGCTCGTCGCAGATGAAACCATTGGTGACGAAAACGTTCTTGAGGTCGTGCGCCACTGCCGCGCGTGCGCACTCCTCTGCATACTCGTAGAAGACGGTTGGCTCGGTGTACGTGTAGGCGATGGTGCGGCAATCACTCCTGACGGCCGCGGCGACCACCTGTTCCGGCGGGAAGTCCTCCCCTGCCACCTGACCAGTTGAGCGCGGCATTTGCGAGATGTCGGCATTCTGGCAGAAACGACAACTAAAATTGCAGCCCACGGTGGCTAACGAGAATGAACGCGAACCCGGGTAAACGTGAAAGAGCGGCTTCTTCTCAATGGGGTCCACGTGCACGGCGATGGCCTTGCCGTAGACCAGGGAGTACAGCGTGCCGCCGCGATTTTGGCGCACCCCACAAATACCCCTCCGCCCGTCGTGAGTGGTACAGCGGTGGGGACACAGTTCACACCGCACCTTTCCATCCGGCAACTTGGTGTAGAAAAGGGCCTCCTTCATCTAGCCTCCTGCCCCCTTTGGCTAAACACGCACCCGCAATAGTTCTGCCGATAGAGCCCCAAGGTCCGACTGAGTTCGATGCTCCGTTTGAACCCATCCTGCTTTTTGAAATTGGCGGGAAGGAAGGCTAACCCGCACGTGGCGGCAACCTCATGGCCCAGCGAGCAGATGAGGCGGGAATCCTTGTGTGGACTCACCGTGAGCGTGGTGGCAAAGGTGGCAATCCCCCGCTGCAGCGCCTCCTTGGCAGTTGCCTCCAGGCGCATGCGGAAGCAGGCCAGACAGCGCCGCCCCTTTTCCGGCTCCTGCTCAAGTCCCCGTACGGCCTGGAACCACACAGCATCCTCGTAAGGACCGAGGACCAGCTCCACCTGCATGGCGTCGGCCACTCTGCGCATCTCCTCTGCCCGGAGCCGGTACTCCTCGGGTGGGTGAATGTTGGGGTTGTAGAAATAGACCACGACCTCCCACTCGGGTCGCAACCGCTCGATGGCCACGGTGGCGTCAGGCGCGCAGCATGCCAGCAAGAGGATGCGCCGACGGTCGGAAGACATGCTACTCCTCACCTAACGACATGAGCCGCTGCATGAGAAAATCGCTCGCCTGGGCAAGCTGATCAGCGGCAAAGGGTAATCGGAAAGGAGACCCCACGGTCAAAGTGACTCTGTGGCGCTGCAGGCGGTCGTCCCAGCGCGGCAGCACCTCAAAGGAGCCACGGATGCGCACCGGCACGATGGGCACACCTGCGCGCAAGAGCAACCGCACCGTACCCAGCTTCGGCGGCAGCGGCCTTCCGTCCCAGGTACGTTCCCCCTCCACGAAGATCCCCACCGGCTCTCCGACCGCCAGCACGCGCAAAACATTGCGCACCACCGAAGGGTCAACCTCGTGCCGGCGCACTGGAATGACCCGCAATTGGCGCATCACCCAGCAGGCAAGTCGACTCTTGAATTCGGTGTTCTTGGCTAAGTATGCCACCTTGCGCGGCAACAAGGTGAGGGTGAAGAAAGAATCTAGGTAACCTTCGTGATTGAGGACAAGGATAAAGGGGCCCTCCTTCGGGATGTTGGCCCGGCTCTGGATTCGCACGGCGAAGGCGGTGCGGAGGAGCAATTCCCCCACCATTTTCACACAGGCAGAAAAGACCCTGGCCAGGATGGGTTCACCCAAACGCTGCCCGGTGGTGGCCAGGCGTAGCAGATCCCGTCCCTCTGCCCGCAACGGCCACGTAAAGATGACGTGAGGTTGAAACTCGACAATCTGCTCCCTCCCGTGCTCCCGCCAGAAAGAAGTCAGCGCCTGTCGGCACAGCTGCTCGTACTTCAGCGGGCTCTCGTTGTCGAAGCGGACCTGGAAGTACGGTTGCCCACGCACCTTGAAGACAAAGTTACGGGCATCGGTGGTCACGCAGGTGACCTCTTGCCAGAGGAAGAGCCACTGGCGTCCGGTGCCCAGGAATTGCAGGCTGTCCTTTGTCACCGCCAGCCTTCCCCGGTCCACCGGTGCCACCCGCTCCAGCACGGCCTGCACACCAGCGAAGGTGTGATACCTGCCCGCAGGTTGGGCCTGCCACAGGGCCGCATCGCTGCTCAGGAGGCACTCCCTTGCCGCCTCCCGAGATCGCGGATCTGCCCACGGAACTATGGCAAGATCCCGCACCTGGCTGAACCAGGAAGCGCAATCGCGAAAACGCCCGTTCACGCCCAAGCGTCGGCCCCGCCGCACAACTGTAGCCCCGCAATGTCGGCACGCGGTCTCCTTGTTGCGGCTGACCATGGCATCGAGCCTCTTGCACAAAGGGCACGCGTAGAGCAAATCACCGATCACGCCTTCACCCCTGCATCTGGTTCCCTTGAAACACTGGGCGCACCACCTGTCCGCTGCGACCCTTTTCCTGTCCTCCAGCAGCGTCACGCTTGTGCTCAGTATCCGCCCGGTCTTCCTGGGCAAAAGCTACAAAACCTCAGAACACAATGCAAGGCAATTCTTCACTTTCAAGATTGAGCGCGCTCACCGCAGACGCACAAGCTTGCTGGTGTACACCGTGTGGGGTAGGGACGCACGCACGATGTAGACGCCCGAAGGCAAGGCCACGCCCTTCGCGTCCGTGCCGTCCCAAGCGAGCCTACTACAACCCGGCTCAAACCACCTTCGCGCCAGCACCCTAACAAGTCGCCCAAGCACGTCATAGACGCTCACCTCGCCGCTCCCGGAACTTTTCTGCCAACACAGGACCACGGTCACCATGCCCGACCCCGGGTTGGGGTAGACCCAGAGGCCACCTGGCGGCTCCTCACGCCCTGGTCGCACGTCGATGGGCACCACCACTACTGGCTGGTCGGTGTCGTTGGTGCTGAGCACCAGACGCGCCGGGCCTCCCGCATCGCCGCCGCAGCGGAGGGTGAGCACCGCCGAACCGTGCGCTGGCACCGCCCCTTTGCGCGGCTGCACATCCAACCCCACGGGATGGGCATTCACGCGGAGCACAGCCAGGTCACCGTCGGCAAAACCTTCTCCGGCTACGGGCCAGGCGACCGCCCGCGTCTCCTGAGGCCGGGTACCAGTCTTTTGGGCAAAGAACCCAAGCCTTGGCCAATCCCCTTCGGCGCCGGCGAAGAGCGCAAGGGCAATGGAGATCTCCATGACCAGACAGGGCGATCCTTGCGCGTCTGTGCCGACGCCATGTGCCACAGTGATTGCCGGCTCCGCGAACCAGCGGGGCTCCTCTGCAACCACTGGGCAGGAGCGGCCTGCGGTGATGATCCCGCGCGCCTGTTCAGGCTGCGACTTGAACTGAACGCCAATGAGGTACTCGTCGGTCGGAGTGAGGAAATGCCACTCTTGCCGCAGATAGAGCCGCGCGCCATCGTTTTTGACCTTGATGGCCCCCAGCACTAGGTCACCTTCTGCCACCGTCACCTGCGCCGCGTCCCACCAGCGGCGCGCCTCAAGGGCGTGTGGCACAACCTGGGCGGAGGGAGAAGGGATTTCCGTCGCGTTCCCCGCCCCAGGAACCAGGAGCGCCGTAAACAGCAACAAGCCGTCGCCCTCATTTGTCAGGGTGATGCGCTGCTCGGTGACCCTCCCCGCGGAGACCAGGAGCCGCGAGGGCGTCACCACGAGCCTGGGCTGCTCTTGCACTGAACAGGCAAACCACCCCTGCGCGGGCAATGGGGCAGTACGACCGGAGGCGTCGGCAGCTGTCAGGTAGTACCTCAGTACACCGCCGGCCGACTCTGTCCGTAGGGTTGCTCTCCACCAGCCGTGGCCCATCGCTTCCATGGGAACCGTGGCAGAACCAAGGAGCGTGTCCTCCGTGCTGGTGACGGTTACCTGCTCCACGCGATGGTCATCGGTAACTGCGCACTCGAGTGTCACAGGCGTCCTCGCCGGAATGGCCGGCGGCAGAGGACGAACCTGGAGAAAGCGTGGCGGTGCGTTGGGGACCGCTACGTCCACCCACAGCGTGTCCTGCCGTTGAGCCGTGATGCGCAGGGACACACCCGTGTCAAGGTCCTGGACCAGGCTGTCCCACGTCCCCTCCACCAGCCGGTAGGCACGAGAACTCGGATTTGTTTGGGGCCCAAAGTGTGCTTCGCCGGGCGGCAGAGGTGCGGGCCGGAAAAAGTCCGCGAGGGAACCGGTGTAGTCGAGTGAGAGGTCAAGGGAGTCAGATCCGGCAATGGGGTCGGGCCGCCCGGAAGACCACAAGCCTGCGGCGCTCTCCACATCCCAAACCTCTGGGCCACTTTGCGGCAGGCCATCGTCCAGCTTTATGTGCCAGACGAGCAAGCCGCGGCCGGCATACACCGAGTCATAGTCGGTGCCCTGGTGGTTGCACACCCAGAAGTACTGGCTCGGTGTGGCAAAGACCCGGAGCACCTGCCCCCCCTTGCGCAGATCCGCCAGTGCCACGTTCCAGAGGGTATCGGTCACCTCTACCACCTGCTCTTGGTCCAGCCAGCCCACGCGATGTAGGTTCTCCACGCACAGTGGCACTAAGCGATGCACCTTGGCGTCCATGAGGCAATAGTCGCCAAAGTGCTTTTGCCGCACGGAAGGGGGATGCACAAAGCCAAGCAGATGTGCGTACTCGTGCGCTACCAGGCCGAAAAACATCTCTCGCGGCTGCAGATCGACAACAATGCCCGCGCCCTGGTAAGGGGCTCCAGCGGCGCCCGGCAGAATGGTCATGCCAGAGATACCTGGCAGGCAATCCTGCAAGAAGGCCAGGATGACCACATCAGCGCTTTGCAAAGAAGAAAGGTGGTCGCCGGCCGCGGCCTCCAACACGGCCCGACACAAGTGCGGCAGATCTCTGGTGGCCTCGAACTCAGTGTAGGGCGCAGGCGCGAGGTAGCACCCTCCTCCAGGAGGCGGACGCAGCAGAGTCCGAAGGTGCGGGCGATGTCGGCCCCTGGACATTTTCGCGAAATAGTCGGCAAAGATCACCTCCAGCTCCCGCCAGAAGGCGGGAATCACCGTGTCTTCCTGGTCGGGAAAGGCGACATAAACGATGACCACCCTAGCACTGTCGCGGCTGGCCAGGTTCAAGATTGAAGCACCGACGGTACCACACGGTTGGCCGGAGGCTGAGGCATCAGAAGGGAAGACCAACACTGCGCGCGCGAAGCACAGGGCCGCGGCAGCGAAGAACAGCACACCCATTTGGACGACACAAGAGCGGCTCGATGTCACCCCGCCCCTTGGGGGGCAATGAGTGAGTCGGTGGGTGGAACAGGCACTGTAAGGCCGATACATCCTTCTTGACCAAAGCGGGAGGGATCTCGGCTGCGTGCCCACGAGGTCACATGTGAGCGTCTGCATTGCCAAGCACATCGCTCTTTGGGCCGAGAACTGTCGGAGTCCAGCTGTGGGCAGCGGCAGGGACAAGCGTCGACAGACCCGCGGCGGCGCCGTCAACGCCCGACTCCACAGGCTCGTGGCTCTTGGGAGCGCTCATCCACAGAGTCTCTGGCGAGCGCCAGCCGACATGCGCCTGCCTTGGCAATGTTCTTAGCTTTCGCGGTAGAACACGAATGGATAATTGACCACCACCGTTCCCCTTTCGATGGGGTCAAATCGCCACCGCCGGACGGCATTGACCAGCTCGTTGATGAACTCCCGGTCGTTGATGGTGGTCTCCACCACCTCGACCTTGCTGACCAGCCCGCTGGCAGTGATCGTGATGTCCAAACTGACCTTGCCCTGGAGGTTGGGGTTACGCTTGAGGTACTTGTTGTAAATGTAGGTAATCCTCCCCATGTTAGCGGCAACCACCGCCCGCAGGGTCTCCGGGTCGCGACGGCCCCGGGCCTCCTCGCTGCCGGTCACTGTGGCGGTGCGCTCGACGCTGACCGTGCCTTCCTTTTTGAGCTCGACGCTGGGCACACGAGAATCAAGGTCGCCCAAGATGTCATCGATGCCGCCACGCTTGGTGGCCTCGAGGAGCTCCTCAAGACCTGAGCCCTTGGCACCAGCTGCCCCGTTGCGTCGGCCCACCCGCAGGTCAGTTTCGCCCGCCACTGCTGCCAGCTCGTGGGCCAGCCCCTTGTCCATCAAGATGTCCGCCAAGCCCGCAGCGCGCCCACCCTCCCCGTAACCAGAAATCAACCCCAGCAGCCCTTTGCTGGTCACCGTGCTCGCTTCTGGGCTCCCACGTTCGCCCCCCCGACGCTCTCCCCCGGCGGAGCGTTCCCCTTCCTCCGCTTTCGACTTTTCCGCTGTGCCGGAGGCTGCAGGCCCACGTTCCCGCTCCACCACTGGCTGCACCTGGGAGCGTACCACAAAGCGGGCAAAACGCTGCGGCACCTTGTCCAACTCCACGGGCCTCCGCTCGGTGATGGTCATGCCGCTCAACTGCAACACGGTCAGCCCCACCACGAACATCAGGCCGCCTAGCACCATCTTGAAGAGCGGTTCGTCGGCCAGGCTCTTGACCAGGTTGTGGGCCAGGGAGAACTCCGTCGGGGGCGGGATCACCGGCACTGTGACCCGTTCGCAGGAGAACTCCACCCGTACTGGCCCGACGGCGAGGGAGCCCCCTTTTCCGGCGGTCAAGGGCAGAAGGTAGGAACTGCCGCGGCGGGGCAGAAGCCCATGCTTGACCAGGTCGCGCACGTTGAGCCGGGAGTCTTCTACCCACACTTCGCCCTGCACAAAGCCTTGAATCTGGGCCACGAATCTCCCGTTCAACCACCCCAACAGCACGTGCCGCTCGGGGACTGTCTCGGCATGTACGACAATATCGTTGCCGGCGGCGCGTCCAATGGTGAGCCGCCCCCCCTCACTCAACACACGCTCGGCCGCACCATCGCCCTGCGTTACCCTGACGCGCAGCTGCTCGACGATCCGCTCTTTTACCATCTCTTCCGCATCACCTCATCCAAACCCGGCCGTCCCAGATGGGGCCCACCTAATCCACGCGCAGCACCGCCAGGTTCATGTCAATGTAGCCCATCCTCCCACAGGTCACCATCACACGTTTGAGCAGCTCAAAGGGGGTGCTCCTGTCCCCTTGAATGGTAATATTGCCGGCAAAGATGCTCACCGAGCCCAGTTGCCCGATGCCCTCGGTCAGTGCGCGCAGGTCCTGCAACTCCTTGAGCAAGCTGGGGATGACCAGCTCTGCCCGGGCCAACACCTCGGCGTTCCGCACGATGGGGCGCCCATCCAGGAGGATCCACTCGCGCGTGACCGCGACAATGGAGGCCGTCTTCGGAGGGACCGTCGCCGTCGATTCTGGCAGGCGCAGGTCGCGCGCAATGGTCATGATCTGCCCCTCAGCCGAATAGCTCTTCAGCAGAAACACCAGCAAAATGGTGAACATGTCAATCATGGAGGTCAGGCGCAGGTTAAACGTCCCGCTGCGCGCCCGCCGGCGCGGGGGCAAGGGCTGCCACGGCGCCGCATCCTGCAAAGAGTACATGCACCCACCCACAGTCAAAGTTCATCCGGCCAGCGAAATGTTAGGAAACCCTGCCTCCCGGCAGGTATCCATCACCTTCACAATCACTTCATACAGAATTGTCGAGGCCGGCGAAATCACAATATCCTCACTCTCCGGGTACTTGGCCTTGACCGCTTTCAACTGCGCCGCCAGCCCCTTATAGTCGAAGGTGCCACCTATCTTGGGGAGCTTGGGGTGACTCATATACGGACTGTTGAGCTTGAACCCGTCCTCCTCCACTGCCAGGATGTTGAGGACAGCTGGCTTGTCCGGCGCCGCCACACCCCCTTTGCGGCCGGCAGAGGGCAACGACAGCTCCAGCACTGCGATCTTCACGAACACGGCAGTCAGGAGCAAGAAGGGCACCAGAATCAAAAAGAGATTCATGACGCCGATGATGTTGACGTCCGCCTCTCGACGCACGCCGGCGCGGCCTAGTGCCGCCTTTAAATTCATCACCTACCTCCTGCCAGAGGCTACGCCGTGAAAGATCCGCGCCACGCTTTGGTTGATCTCATCAATCAACCCCGCAGTCTTCTCTTGCAGATAGCCATAAGCCAGGAGGCAAGGAATTGCCACGATGAGCCCGAAGGCCGTGGTATTCATTGCCTGCGAGATCCCCACCGAAAGGAGCTCCGCCTTCTGCGCCGCCTCCGCCTGTGCCACCGCCTGGAAGGAGACAATGAGGCCGAAGATGGTCCCCAGCAGGCCCAGCAGGGTGGCAACGTTGGCAATGGTCGCCAAATAAGGGGTCCGCTTCTCCAGCTTGGGAACCTCCTCCAGTGCGGCCAATTCGAAGGCCCGCTGGACTTCCTTTTCACCACCACCATTGTGGAGCTGTTCCAGGCCAGCCCGCACGATGCGGGGCAGCGGGGCCTCAGAACGGCGAGCGTAGTCGATGGCCCGTGCAAGATTCCCGGAATGGACCAACTCCAGGATGCGACTGACGAAAGTGCCACTGTCGATGCGGGTCTTGAAGGCCAAGACGATAATTCGCTCGATGGCTATGGCATAGCCGAACACCATTGTCAGAGCGATCACATACATGAATGGCCCACCGTGCTTGAAAAATGCGGCAATGGTCTCCAAACTCACTTCCTCCTCTTTCTTCCCAAACCAAAATCACCTACCCAGCCCACCGGTGCTCGCGGCAGACACCCTCACCAAGGAATATAGTCGACCGCATGGGGGTCGAGCATCTTCCGCACCGCGTCTCGCTCCACAGGGCGAAAGATCTCCTGAAAGAAAGAGCGGTCGATGCCAATATCATCAACGCGCGGGTCGCTCCCAGGCACGATGAAGACCGCCTGCGGCTTTTCCAGACGTCCCAGCACTTCAATCTTGTTGACGAAAATCTTTACCGCGTCCTCTACCACCGAGGGGTCGCGACTGCTCACCTTCTGCTCGACGTCAGATACCAACTTGTTCAGCTTCTCTTCGACGGGCTTTTGCTGGCCCCATGCCCCCGTTGCAACCAACCACAATACCACCAACGGGAATGCGGTGCGGAATATGCCTCGCATGCGCACACACATAGCACTATCCTTTGTTTGCTCCGGGCCTCTGGCCAGGCGGATGGGTGTCCTCCATCTGCAGTCCGGCGTCCGGCCCCAGTTCGATGAGCAAGGCCTGCAAGCGCTGACGGCTTTGGGCAATCCACTCATTCTCGATGTTGCTTTCCTCGGCTCGCCGCACGTTGGCGCGGTAGGTCTCCAGCGCCTGTAATTTGAACGGCTGCGTGGTCTGCGCCAGCTTCTCGTCGTACAGATGCCGTTCATCCGGCGTGAGATTGTCGGGACGAGGAGACTCCAGGAACGCGCGCACGAACTCCTCGAAGGCCAAGCCGATGCGGAAAGAGGCCGCGGTCGCCCATTCTGCCACCTTGTACTTGGCGGCATCCTTGTACGCCTCCAGGACCCGCCTGAGTTGATCCCGCTTGCGGGCCAGGTTCTTGTCCAGGGGCGGCACCAGCTGGATGCGGCAGTAGTCCTGGAAGTAGATTTCGCCAATCATGAACTGGGCGTGGGCAGCCACATAGTCATCCACCACCTTGCCGCCGAGTATGTACGAGTTGTATTGGCTGATGGTCTTTGTGAACGCGTCCTGGGCCGCACGGTAGTCGCCCTGTTTGAAGGCCATGTCCCCGATCTTGAAGAGGGCCTCCAAGTGCTCATCCGTCTCCACGCCCGCCAGGGCCACGTACCGTTCATACACGCGCCGTGCCTCCTGCCACTGCTGCAGATTCTCGTAACAGGCGCCTGCATTGAACAGGGCCCTCGGCAGGTAGGAGGAGCCTGGGGCCATATCTGCGAGGCGCGTAAAGTCCTGGGCTGCCTCTTGCCATTGCCCCATGCTCTGCCGCATCACGCCCGCCCGGAACAGAGCCTCATCCGCCAGCTTGCTGCGTGGATAGCGCTGGGCAAGGCGCTCGAGGAGCCCCGTCGCCTCCTCTGTCGCCCCGCTCTGCTCGTACAAGAGTGCGGCCTCGTAAAGCGCGCGCTCGGCGACCTCCGGGTCCCTGGACGAATCGGCCAGACGCGCGAATGCCGCCCCCGCCTCTTCCACCCGGCCCTGCTCTCTGAGCGCCTCTGCCGCCTTAAAACGCGAGGATGCCACCATGCGCTGCGCTCGTTCCACATACTCGGCCGAATCGGCATACGTGGCGGCCAAGCGGCTGTACCAGGCCTCGGCCTCCTGGTACCGCGTGCTCTTGAACAGTGACTGCGCGATCATGGTCATAGCCTGGGCCGTGTAGGGGCCTCGCTCCGTCAGCTCGGCCACCCGCCGATACGCAAGGACCGCCAGGTCAAAGTTGCCCAGTTGGTAGAGGGTCTCGCCCAGCTTCATCAACACCTCGGCCCTTTTCGGGCTATGAGCGAAAAAGCGCTCAAAGTCGCTGCAGGCCTGCACAAGCCGGGCCTGGTTGCCGTGGGCCACCCGTACCGCCTGCATCACCCCCGAACCGAGAAAGTCGTCAATGTAGGCGGTCATTGAATCGGCCGGAGCCCCCTTCTGACAGAGCAGGTAGTAACATAGGATGCGATTGTAGGCAGCCTGCTTCTTGAAACGATCCTCCTCATACAGGGTCATGCACTGGTGGTAGGCCTCGGCCGCTCGCTCAAAATCGCCGACTTCGTACAAACACTCGGCCAAGAGAAAGTTGACCTGATACGCCTTGTCACCCCGTGGAAACTTGCTCAGGTACTCAGTGAACTTGTCGATCGCCAGACGGTAGGACCGTACCTGGCGCTGTTCCTGGGCCTTGGCGTGATACGAAATGCCCAGCTCAAAGAGGGCCTCCTGAGTCAACCGCAAGGCATTCGTGCGGATCTCCCCTTCCGGGTACTGCGCCAGCCAGGCGCTCCCAGGCCCGAAGCTGGCCACCAGGACCTCCCGCGCTTCGTTAGCCTTTTCCGCCTCTCCGGCCCGCTCGTAGGTCTCCACAATGTGCCTGTAGAGCACCGGGGCATCATGGTAGAAGGGGAAGACCTCAATCATCGTCTTGTACGTCTCAATGGCCTCGTCGTAAAAGTTCCGCGCGTTGTAGATATCGGCCATCTTCAGAAAGATCTGCAGCGCATACTCGCGATCCTGCTTCTTCTGAAAGAAGGCGCGTGCCTTGGCCGGACCACCGAACTCCGTAAAGGAAGCAGCAATGTACTCGATGGCCTCCCGCCGCAAGTCCGCCTTGCTCTTGTTTGCCCCTGCTACTTTGCCCCCGGAGGAGAGGGCCCTTGTCTCCTCGATCAGATAAATGAAGCTGCTAATGGCGTTGGCGTAGTCGTTGAGGTTATAGTACGACCAGCCCAGCTTGTACAGCCCCATCTCGAAGTACGGGCTATCCCACCGGTCGAGCAGGCGGCGGTAGTGGGCGATGGCCTGGTGGAATTCTCGCCGCTCAAAGTAGTACTCTCCCAGACGAAACTCCGCTTCTGGTACCAGCGGGCTTGTGGGGACCTCTGCAAGCAAACGATCAAAGTACTCCCTCGCCCGGTCCCGATTCCCCTCGTCCAGATGAGAGATCGCCAGCCGGTACAGTACTCGATCTTTGAAATCGACCTTGGGGAAACGCTCCAGGAGTCTGCTCGCTATGGCAATGGTCTTCTGCAGATTGATGCGAGGCATGGCCGGCGGCGAGGTCAGAAGGCCCTGGTCGTACTTGGCCATCTCCGCCTCGTACACCGTCATCTGGCGCTGAAACTCCAGATCGGCCTTGCGCGCGTAGAGCTCAGCCAGCTGGAACATCACTGTGGGCGTGAATTCGGCCGTGGGGTATTTGGCAAGAAGGGTCTCGTTTTCCCGAATGGCCTCGTCCAGTCGCGCCTCCTCGAGGGGGGACACGCGTCCATCGGTCACTATTTGGGCCAAAGAGATAAGATAGCCGGCCACCGTCAGAAGCAAAGCGGTCAGCCAGTACGTCAGTAGTCTCATTCTCTGAGGATAACGAGCGCTCATAAGCCAACCCACGCTTCAATGCACCGCGCCACCCGGCTGCAGCTGTCCACCAGCCGCCGTACCCTTAAGGAACAAGGCCCGTGACTTCCCATACTCGGCATAGGCGCGCCAGCTCTTACGTTCCACCTTCAGGTTGAGATTCTCGCGCAGGGCCGAGATGGTGGCATGCATTTCCAGGAAGCGCCGGTGCTCCTCCACAATGTTTTCCAGCAGGGCCCGCCTTGTCTCATCGAGACGCGCCTTTTCCTCCTTGAGATAAGCAGGGAGCCGGGAGCCTCCGCCCACGTGCAAGGCGTCCAGGAGGCTGGCCTCTAAGATCAGCAAGTCCTCACGCAGACGTTCGATCTCCTTCTCCTGCGCACCCAACAGCCCGCTCAACTGTTGCACCAAAGCGGACAGATTGTCCTCTTCGGGAAACAGTTCGATGATCTTATCATAGACCTTTACTGCGTCATCATAGAGGCCCAATTGCAGGTAACATCTACCCAGCAAAAATAGTGCCTCTTCGCTCTTGGGGTCCTGGGGGTGACGGGAGACCAAGGTCACCAGTGGCCGGACCGCGCCTTCATAGTCCCCCAGCTTCACCGAGGCCCAGCCGTGCGCAAGGAGGGCGTCAGGGTAGCGACGGTGGTCGGCAGACACCGCAGCAAAGTAGCCTCGCGCCTCTTTGTAGTAGCCCAGCTCGTAATAGAGGTAGCCGAGGGTCAAACGCCCTTCGTCGACCACGGCCCGCATCTCCGGCGAGACAATCGGCAAGGAGACCAATTTACGAAAAACGGCCACCGACTTTGTCAAGCGCTTCATCTTGAGGAGAGACAGCCCGACAGTGTACAAGCCGTAGCAGTAGTAGTCGCTGCGCGTGTCCAGATTGAGCAGGGCCTCAAGGGCGCTCGCATAGTCCTTAATATTGTAGTAGCTCTGCCCTGCGTAGTAGCGGGCCTCGTCGTCCACGTCCACCGGTCGAGGTGCCTGGAGAATCGCCTCGTAGAAGTTGAGACTCTCCTGGTACCTTCCCTGTTTGTAGGCAGTCTTCTGCAAACCCAGCAGCCCTTTGGCCAACAAGGGGCTGCCGAAATAGTTTTTCACCAGGTAAGTGTAGGCGGCGCTGGCGGCGTTGTACAGCTCCATCTCGTACAGACAGCCCGCCAATAGGAGCAGCACCTCATCCATCTTCTTGTATTGGGGATAGTAGTCCAAGAGGAGGGCGAGGTCTCGGGCAGCCTGCCATTGTGCCCCCGACTTGATGTGGCCCTTCGCTTGACTCAGAAGTCCGTCGGCAATCCGCTCCATTTCACGGTCTGCCAGGGACTGTTGGGCAGAGGCCGGAACATTTATCCAGGAGCCCACCAGCACCCATACCACCACCGCTATGTAGCACACACTTCTGGCCACAGAAGCGCTCCGGTCAGCAGATCACCCACCTGCCCCTCGCAGATGCCCTTCAGGGCTTTTCGGGTTTTTCCAATTCCTTCTTCATGGCCTCCATTTCCCGGGCGGCCTGTTCGCGCCGCTGCCGCAAGCGCTCGGCTTCTCGTTGGGCCTCCAATTGCCGTAGTCTGGCCTCCCGCGCCTTTTTGTCCAGCTGGCGGAAGACCGTCACTCTGCGCGAGGCCCCCAACACGAGCTTCCAGTCGGCATAATCCTTGTGGAACTCATCCTTTACCTCCGCCCGGCGCGCCAGACTCACATCCAAAGCCACATCGCACACCAGCGACCAAGGTCCGAGGAAGCGGATGCCCTGGGTCAGACGCTGGGAGTTGTGGTACCACCGCACCGAGGGGTGGTTCAAGAACATCTCGGCCGTGTATTCCGTGAAGAGGTACGAACTGCGCACCGGCACCTTGATTCCCACCCCGATCAGCGCCTGGTCAACCCGCGCGGTGAAAAATCGGTCGGTGAGGTCATGATCGATGTAGCCCAAGTTCAGATGAACTTTCAGCGGAGCCACGGGGGACATCCGACGGAGGTCGAAGGTAGTGACCGCCAGCAGTGCCGCTGCAGTCTTCCCCGAGGAGTAGGGTTCGAAAGGTACGTTGTGGTACTCTGCCGTGGGCAGCACCACCATGGGGTAGAGCCCCAATCGGACGGTATTCCACCTGAAAGGGACCACCTTCAGCCCCAACCTCGTGTCGCCAGGCATAGGGGTAAGTTGCTGACCATCATCCTGGTACAGTGCCATACCCGCGGTGACCTCGAAGGTCTCGGAGAAAGCGAACGTAAGGCTGGTGTTCAGCGTAAAGTCCTTGATCAGCACCGAGGCGGTACTTCGCGCTCGCACAAACCCCAGGCCATGAGCGGTGATGTTCATTTGCCCGGGAAGCATGGCCTCAGCAGATTGGACGCGCAGGAAGCCAGTGCCGCCCAGCATTGTCGATTGGGCGAACGCGGCAGGAGCCAGCCAGAGCAGGGCCATTCCCAGCCCCAGGGCGAAAAACGATTGTGGCTGCCATCTTTGTCTCATACGGAAGACCCCTTGGCTACCAAGTGCGCGGCGCTCGTCAGGCGCAGCACTATCCATCGAGGCACGCAAACCCATCTGTTTTCGTCTCAGCGCGCGGGTGCGATGTTCCAGGTGATTTGCTAATTTACACCCAAAGCGGCGCATTTGCAAGCTGTTTTTGCGCTCCTCTGGCGGTGGCGGTGCGGCCATCTCCTTTGTCTGCCGCCACGGCACGAGCGACCGGTCACACCATACCCTTACGTCTGCGGAGAAACCACTCCGTGCCCAGCACTGCGATCAGGAGCACCAGTACCGTTCGGCTCGTCCAGTAACGAAACTGAAACTGGTTCTGTTTGCGCACCGGTTTGAGCACAACCCGCTCCAGCAAAGGAGAAAGGTCATCCCAGGACGAGAGTACGCCGCCGGAACGCTCCGCCATTTGCCGCAGTTCCTCCGGCTGTGCGGTGGTGTGCAGAAACTCCACGCTCCAGCGCGTGACACTCAAACGCCCGGTGTCCGCCAGGGTCTCCCCCAGCGGCGACACGGCACTGGCAACGAACTCATAGTCACCGTCCGCACCGGCGATGACTTTCCCCTCGTACCTACCACCGCCGGTCTCTTCCAATGTCACCAGCTCACTGCCGCCGGGGCCATGCAGGTGCACGCGCACCTTGGCTCCCTCTTGGGGACGGAGGTCAGCCGTATACACCTGCGCCGCGAATACCACAGGCTCCCCACTCCGATATAGTTGGCGATCGGTGCTGATGCGCAATTGTTTCTGCTCTTGGCGCAACGACAGCCATCGTACCAGGTTTTGCACGAACGCCACATAGGCGGAGTTGTCTGCCCCGACGCCCCACATCATCAGGTCCCAGCGCCAGTAGCCAGAGGCTAACAGAGCCACCGACTTGCTCTCCGGAGTGTCACGGGCAACCAGGAGGGGTACCCTGGGGCCACTCCCTCGCGGGGTCGGCTCGCCCAGGGCCAGCACTGTGCTATTGGGCCACAGGGGGACGTCGTAGAAACGCGAAGGGACTGGGGGAAGTTCTTGCCATGCTGCTGTTGCTGCCGATGCGGTCTCCCTCACGGCGAGCAGCGGGTGCCCAGGGCCCAATGGCAAGAGCACACTGCGCATCTCGGCAGGCCCCAGCCTGGGGGCGCCTCGCAGGGGCAAATAGTGCCACAACTGGTCGAGGCGCGAAAAGTCGAGGTCCCCACCAGCGGCCCAAAAGAGGGGCAGCGCCCGCATGCGTACCGACTGTACCACCGCCTCCACCACTGTTGGCCCCGTGTCCACAGCGGGGAAATCGAGGAGGAACAAGCAGTCCGCCTCTCTTAAGGCCTGCGCAAGCCCCTGCTGGGGAGCTCGATAGAACCGGTCCTCGCCCCGACAGACATAGAGTCGCAGCTCCACACTGAGGTCTGCTTCCAAAGCTCGCGAGATAAAGACGACGTCATGACTGGGCCTTCCTGCTACCACGACGACCTTCATTTTGCCGGGCAGCGTTCTGATCACAAACTCGGCCCGATTGTTCTCGTGGGTCTGCTCACCAGGGAGATGCGATGCCGCGACGACGTACCTGTGCACGCCTGGTTGCTGCGGCCGAAAGCGCAGGCTCAGGCGCGTCTCTGGCTCTCGCGCTTCGAGCTGCACGGTACGGGCATCTAACACCACCCCCTCCTTGCGCAGCTCTACGGTCACCCTTTCCCCAGCAAAACCCTGGTTCACCAAGCGCACATCCACAGGGACCTCTGTCCCCACGTAAGCAACCTCATTGGTTATCACCGAGCGAACGATCACGTCCTGCTGCGGCTTGCTACTGCCCACGGCTACGGGAAAGAGAGGCACCGGGCTTTCCTCTCCCACGCGGGCCAGGCGCTCTCCGAGGTTTGCGGCCCCATCCGTGACCACCACCACACCGGCCAGTGGCTGGCCTCGCAACCTTTGCCTGAGCTCCCCCAACGCCGCCTCTACATTGGTACCCAACCCTTCGAATCGCAGTGAGTCACGTCCCCCGGGCAATTCGCCGCCAAGCTGGGTGGAAAAGCCATAGCGCGGCATTCGGGCCAGCTTGGCCAGGGACAAGAGCCTTTCATTGCTCAGTACCGCCTGGACCTGCGCCGGTCGGAACCCGCTCTCGTCGACGAGGCCCATGCTGGCCGATTGATCCACCAGCACCGGCAGAACGGGCTTGTCCTCGAAAGAGACCACGAGAGTAGCTAGAGGTTGAAAAAGAAGCAGGAGCACCGCCACCAGACAGCACACACGCAAGCAGAGCAGCGTCCGCCTCATGAGGTTGGAGACGACGGGGTTGGTTCTACGGTACACGTATATGGTCAACACCACAGCAAGGAGCACGGCCGAGAGGAGGAGAAGAAGACTCCCGGCCAGCTCAATGTTGATGTGGCTCACCGCTGCGTGCATCGCTGGTATGGCTCTGGTGTGCTTGTTTCGTCAAAGCCCAGGGTGAGCGCCGGCTCCGCACGCAACTCGTCAGAGGAGCGCCTGCCCCGCTGCAAGTGGGAGATGCCAGCGCGCGCGATCATCGCCCCATTGTCGGTGCAGAGCACCGGGGGTGGCACATGCAGGCGGCAACCTCGGGCAGCAGCCTCTGCTGCGAGCGCCTGGCGGAGGGCCTTGTTCGCCGCTACCCCCCCGGCCAGGCAGATGGTAGGCAGTTCATACTTCTCCGCTGCGGCTATGGTCTTGCGCACCAGCACATCAACTACCGCGGCCTGAAAGCTGGCGGCTATGTCCGACAGTTGCCGCTGCACCTCATCCTCGCTGAGAGCTCGCACGTAGTAGAGCACGGCCGTCTTGAGCCCGCTGAAGCTAAAGTCAAAATTGTCCTCTTCCATCATCGCGCGAGGAAAGGTGACCCTCTGCGGATCGCCCGATTCTGCCAGGCGTGCCACAGCTGGCCCTCCCGGGTAGCCGAATCCCAGCACTCGGGCCACTTTGTCAAAGGCCTCCCCAGCGGCATCGTCGATAGTTCGCCCGATCGTGCGGTAGCACTCTTCTGCTTCTACGATCACCAGTTGTGTGTGCCCGCCGGAGACGATCAAACAGAGGAAGGGGAAGGTGGGGCTGTCCGGAATAAGGAAGTTGGCGAAGATATGGCCCTCCAAGTGGTTGACGCCGACCCAGGGAAGCTCCAGAGCCAGAGCCAGGCTTTTGGCCACATTCAGCCCCACTAGCACAGAGCCAGCCAGGCCTGGCCCGTAAGTTACGGCAATCCCGTCCAGCTCAGAGAGCTGTACTTGGGCCTGGCGCAGCGCGCTCTTCATTACTGCCGGCAACAGGCGCAAATGAGCGCGTGAGGCGTACTCCGGCACCACCCCCCCGTAGTCCTGGTGAATGGCCTGGGAGGAAATGACGTTGGCCAGGATGCGGTCATCCTCTACGACCGCGGCGGCGCTGTCGTCGCAGGAAGTTTCGATGCCAAGGATGCGCATGGGTTGGTTGTCTACCGGCCTAGAGCGCTCCCCGCCCGCTCAACGCTCAAGCACGACCTTGAATCGCTGGGGCCAGACATCACGCCAGTTCACCCCCTGTGGCGTTTCGATGACCGCAGGGAAATCAACCTGCGTAGGCGACTCCAGGGGCCGCCACTCCACGTAGGCGACGATCTGGTCCGGCTTCACCCGGGTAATCACATCGACCCCGCCCTCAATCGTTAGCGTAAGTTTTGGAGGAACGACAAAGGCCTTGTATCCAGGGGGGATGTTGCGCGCCTGCACAGAAATGTCGTTGATCACTCGCTCCATGAGTTTCTGCACGTCCGCTACCGCCACCACCTCCCACCTGCTGAGGGTGAGCTTCGGCTCATCCGGTTGCGCCAGGGCCAGGTGCACTCGCACGTCGCGAGTCACCCGCAGGAGTTCTCGTTTCACAGTCGGCCAGCGCTGCACTCCCCGGACAAGCGACTCTGGTCCGGCTACAACCACCGAATCTGGCTCCACGTGCACTCCTCCGACCACAGTGTAGCCATTCAGAGGCTGCACGGTGACCCTCGCCTCCACGGGCACGGTTCGCTCGACGCGTGGCTCCAGCACAAGGACGACTTCCTGGGGAGAGAGTACCTCCACCACCTCCACCTTGCCCCCATAATCACCAACCGTCACATCGGTGTTTCCCAAGGGGATCCGGTGGGTCCCCCGCCCTCTGTTGGCGTTGAGGATGACCGCAAAGTCCCGACTGATGCTCAAGGCGATGAAGGCTCGCCCCTGACCCCTCACGCGCACACGCGCGCTTGCCGCGGGGTTGTTGCCCAGCGTGAGCCCAGGGGTAACGTTGACCACACGGATGGGCACGTCGAAGACCCAATCGTAGTAGTTCTCGGTCTTGACGTAGAGCCACAACACCAGGGCCAGAAGGACGGCAACACCGGCAATCCTGTAGCGTCTCAACAGTGGGCGCAGTGCCACCACGGCTTTAACCGCTCCATGCCCGCCCCGACAGCAAGTGCCCGCTGCTGTACCAGGCAGGCGTGAACACCGAGACGTCACTTCTGGGAGAGGGCAGGCGCCTTACCAATACTGATCTCGCCGTTATCGATTCTGATGTTGAACCCGCACTCCGGGTTAGAGCAGATCCAAGCCTTGTACATGATCGAGGCCCCTTCCCGTCCATAGTCGGACAGCGGCAGCAAAGTCCCCCTGCCGCACTTTTGACACGCCGGAAATGCGTTCTCCATGGTCAATCCCTCTCCTCACGTTTGTCATTGCCGCCCATCCCTCAGGCGTCTGCGCGCAGACGCCCGGAGGACCTCACCATGTGCCACGTCGCCTGAGACGCGTCCATGCCAACCGAGCAGGCCGACGACGCAATGATTCGTGGACAATTCCTTCCGCGCGGAGCTCCGGCGATTGCCCGGGAAGCGTGAACTTCTTGCCCACCCTGCAATCGCACACGCCTGCTCCGTGCGAGCCCTCCCCTTACCTGCTCGTCAGCAGACGTGCTCCGATCCCCATCACCAGGCAAAGCATGATCCCCACAAAGGCCTCTATTGTGGCAGCGCGCTTGCGCACCGCCCCTGCTCCTACCCAGCGCAGCCCAATTGCCAGCAAGAACGTCGTAGCTAATCCTCCCCAGTAGACACCTGGTGTCCCTAAGGCCCGCTCCACATACCCAGGCACCCTCGCGCGAAAAGAGGGAAAGGGTATCGGCCCACGTGATTGTCCAGAGCGCCCGCACTGTTGCAGCTGATAGATGAGCGGTGCGGCAGCAAATGAAGCCACCAGCACGGCCGTCACCACCAGGGCCGTCTCGGGGCCAATCAGCAGCCTCTGCAGCTTCTCAGCCGGAAGTGGCGAGCCGCCCAGCTTGCAATAGAGCCAAACGGCCCCCACGATGCCCGTCACGTGCAAGACCTGATCGCCGACAAACAGAGCGATCGTTTCTCTACCCCACCTGCTGCGCAGGCTCCCCTTGCCCCAGTCCAACAGCAGGTGCCACCCTGCCAGCACCACCACCAACCCCACGACAGTCCCATCGTGGAAGAATGGCAGCAGTGCCGCCACCATCGCTCCCACACAGATTCCTACGTGCAGGAGTACCCCCCAGCGGCGCGTAACCTTCTGTCTAAAGACCCAGTCCGTCTGCAGGACAAAATCGCCCACCACATGGGCCAGAACCAGCAGCCAGGTAAGGTGCATCCCCACCGACTGCGGACCTGATGCGCTCAGGCCTTCACCACCCACACCTTGATCTTGGCCTCCACCTCGGGGTGAAGCCTCACTGGCACATCATAGATACCCAGCGCCTTTATGGGCTCCGCCAAAAGGATCTTCCTCTTGTCAATGTCAAAGCCCTTTTCCTTCAGGAGGTCCGCGATGGTCTGCGAGGTCACTGATCCGAACACGCGATCCTCTTCGCCTACGGCCACCGTGGCGGTGCAGGAAAGGCCGTTCAGCTTTTCCGCCAAGGCCAGCGCGCTGCGCTTCGCCCGTTCCTGGCGCTGCGCATCGAGCTTCTTCTGCTCATTGTAGGCCTTCAGGTTGCCGGGGGTGGCCGCAAGAGCTATGCCACGCGGCAAAAGGTAGTTGCGGGCGTATCCCGGCTTTACCTCCACGACTTCACCTGCCTTGCCCAGTATCTCAAAGTCCTGTTGCAGTATGACTTTCATGCCTTATCCACCGACTTGCTATCGCGTAATCTCTGCCACAAACGGGATGAGCGCCAGGTGACGCGCGCGCTTCACCGCCTTGACCAATTGCCGCTGGTGTCGTGCACACGTGCCCGAGGTGCGACGCGGAATGATCTTTCCCTCGTCCGTGGTAAAGCGCACCAGCCTCTTGTCATCCTTGTAGTCGATATAGATGACCCCTTCCTCGCAGAAACGACAAATCCGCTTCTTTCGCTTCAGCATGTACCACTCCCTGCTTGAGTTCACGAGGCGTGTGAGTACGCCCCTTGCTTACAACTTCAGCCCCCGATAGCCAAAGTCAAAGTCGGTCTCGCCAACCTCTATCTCCTTGCGCTGTTCACGGGCCGGCAGGTTCTCGCCCGAACCACGCCGCCCACCCGAGGATGGCTGCAGTTGGCTGGAGGGGTAGGCCACTTCCAACACCCTCTCCTCCGGCTCGGTAATATCCGCAGTGTCCGGAAGGTCACCACCCTCTTCGCCAGGACGGCGGTTCAAGAATTGGATGCGTCGCGCCTTGATTTCCACGACGTTCCTGGTGGTGCCATCTTCGCTGCGCCAGCTGCGGCTCTGCAGTTCGCCGTCGATGAGCACGGCGCTGCCCTTTTTCAGCGTCTCGTAACAGCTCTCGGCCAGCTTGTACCACGCAACAACCCCCACATAGCAGATGCTGTCCCGCCACTGGCCAGTGTTATCCTTAAACTTCCTGTTGCAGGCGATGTAAAAGTTCGCTACGGGCGTGCCATTGGTGGTCTTGCGAAATGTAGGATCGCACGTCAAATGACCGGCAATAATCACGGTATTGATGTCTGGCATCTTCAGGTCGACCATACATCATCACTCCTTCCCGCTAAGCATCGCATTTCAAAGAACAAGACTGCGCACGTCGCTCTGCACACCCCCTACTCCGCCCGCGTGAGTCCCCTCCTCCAGAAACGTCCTCGCAGTCAGGCTTCCTCGGAGGGAGGGCCTTCTGGTGCCTGCTCCGGCTCGGCCGTCACTGCTCCTTCCGCGCCCTCTTCCACCTCGGCGGTCACTTCCTCCACAGGGGCCCCCGCCGTCACCGGCGCCGTTGCCGGCGCGGCTCCCATCTTCTCCTTCCTCTGCGCCTCCGCCTTGAGAGCCTGCTTATCCAGCACGATGGTCAGGTAGCGGAGAATCGCCTCGTTGAGCTGATATTCCCGCTCCAGCGCGCGGACGATGGAGCCTTTGGCGGTCGCAAAGCGAATGTGGACGTAATAGCCGTATTGCCTTTTCTTGATCTCATAGGCAAGCCGTTTCTTGCCCCAGCGTTGGACCTCCAGCACCTCCCCGCCATTTACCGAGATAAACCGCTCAAACCTCTTGATGATCTCATCGATCTCCGCGCCTTTCAGTTGCGAGTCGATCACAAAGGTGGTCTCATACTGCCTCAAACTTTGTACCTCCTTCTCCTTAGGTCAGACCAAACGATGTTTGCCCTCAAACAAACAGCGGCACACATACCAGCGCGACAATGGACATCAGCTTAATCAGGATGTTGAGCGACGGACCGGCCGTGTCCTTGAAGGGGTCACCGACGGTGTCGCCCACCACTGAGGCCTTGTGTGCCGGTGACCCTTTGCCACCCAGTTCCCCCGCTTCGATGAACTTCTTGGCGTTATCCCAAGCTCCGCCGGCGTTTGCCATTAGCACCGCGAACAGGAAGCCGGTGACGATTGCTCCTGCCAGCAGTCCTCCCAAGGCCGCCGGACCAAACAGCAGGCCCACCAGCAGCGGGGCCAGCACTGCCAGTGCGCCCGGAACCACCATCTGGCGCAGGGCCCGCCGGGTGCTTATGTCCACACACCTGCGGTAGTCCGGCTTGGCTTTGCCCTCGCGCAGGCCCGCGATCTCCCTAAACTGGCGCCGCACCTCCTTGACCATCTCGTAGCCAGCCTTGCCCACGGCGTCGAGCGCAAGCGCACTAAAGACTACCGGCAGCATGCCGCCAATGAACAGGCCGATCAGCGTGTGCGGGTCCAGCAGGTTGATCGAAAGCTCCACCCCCTTTGCCTTGAGGGCCTGCGTGTATGCCCAGAACAGGGCAAAGGCCGTGAACGCCGCCGAGGCAATGGCAAACCCCTTGCTGATTGCGGCGGTGGTGTTGCCGACGCTGTCCAGTGCCTCCGAGCGGTGACGCGCCTGCTCTCCGAGGTTGGCCATCTGGGCCAGACCGGCGGCATTATCGGCCACCGGCCCATATCCATCCACCGACAGTACCGCACCCAGGCTGGCCAGCAAGCCCACGGCCACCATTCCCAGGCCGTAGATGCCGCCAAAGTAGTTGGCCACATAGATAGCCACGGCGGCGATGAGAATGGGGACAGCGGTGCTGAGCATGCCAACGCCTAAGCCGGAGAGAATGTTCATCGCGGCCCCGCTTTCAGCCGCTCGCGCAATCCCTTTGACCGGGCGGTTGCGGTCGGAGGTGTAGTACTCAGTGCTCAAACCGATGAGCATCCCGCCCACAATACCGGCAACGGTCGCGTAGTAGATGCCCATCTGGCCCAACTGCCAGCGCACCAGGAAGTAGCCCCCCACAATCACCAGCCCCACGGTCACCCACATGGCTGTGTTCAGGGCTCCGCGCGCCTTGTGCGTCTGCTGCTGGAAGGTCTCGTCCTTGCCCTCGCGCCAGCGCACAAAAAGAGAGCCTATCATGCTGGCAATGATGCCCATGCCGGCGAAAAGGAGGGGCAGAGCGGCACCTTTGCTGCCGTAAAAGGCCAGGCCAATGGTCATCGCCCCGACGATGGAGGCGATATTCGACTCGAACAGGTCGGCACCCATGCCGGCGATGTCGCCCACGTTGTCGCCGACGTTGTCGGCAATCACCGCCGGGTTGCGCGGATCATCCTCAGGGATGTTCTCCTCCACCTTGCCCACCAGGTCGGCGCCCACATCGGCTCCTTTGGTGTAGATGCCTCCCCCCACGCGGGCAAACAACGCCACCGAACTGGCCCCAAAACTGAAGCCCGCCACGGTGCTGATGACACGCTCAAGGTCGCCACTCAGCAGCCATTGCAAAGCAGCCAGGGTCAGGACAAGGCCCAAGGCTCCAAGCCCGACGATGGTGAACCCGAGGACGCTTCCGCCATTGAACGCCACCCGTAGGGCCCGACCGATGCTTTTGGCGGCCGCCTGCGCGGTGGGCGCACTGGCCCGGGTAGCGGCGCGCATGCTCAACCACCCAGCCAGTCCAGAACAGACCGCGCCCAGCAGGAATGCCCCGCCAGTTAAGGGGCCGATGAAGACGGCCAACAACACCGCCACACCCAGGACAAAAAATGAGAGCCATGTGAACTCCCGGCGCAAGAACGCCATTGCCCCCTGCCTGATAGCGGCTGCGATCTCCACCACCTGCGCCGGCCCTGGGTCCTGTCCTCGCACGGCCAGGTCATAAAGCCACGCCGCGACCAGTGCGAGGCCCCCACTCGCCCCCACTAACGTCAGCGTCCAGGTCTCCATCGGCCTTCTCCTCCCAGACCATTCCAGTCCGCCACGAGCTGGACCTCATCGCTCCGGGTTGAACTCGTTCATAGCCGCCGCCAGCGACAGAGTGACAAAAGTCAGGCACGCTTCTACCGCACGCTCGATCACCACGCCTAGCCGCTGCCACTCCTCGCCGCTGAACTTCGACAGCACATAGTCGACCATCTGTCCGGGTGAAAAATGGGCGCCGATACCGATGCGCAGGCGCGCAAACTGCTCGGTGCCCAGCTGGGCGATGACCGAAGCCACCCCATTGTGCCCACCGTCGCTTCCCTTGGCTCGTAGCCTCAGTCGCCCGAACGGCAGATTGACGTCGTCGTGGACGACCAGAAGTGCCTGAGGTGAGAGCCCGCGCTCTCTGAGCAGGGTGGCCACCGCCTGCCCGCTGTTGTTCATGTAGGTGAGTGGCTTGACCACCACCATCCTCACCCCTTCCACCTCTGCCTGGGCCAAGACGTAGAGGGGGGTTCTGAACGAGAACCTGGCGCCAACCCGGCTGGCCAGGGCATCGGCCACCAGGAAACCCACGTTATGGCGCGTCTTAGCATACCGCCGGCCGGGGTTCCCTAGCCCGACCACCGCCTTCACCACCTCTCCCATCTCATGTGGGGCCCCGCACGAGCCTACTTCTGCTCCGCCTCACCTCCCGCTTCGGCCTCCTCCTCGGCTGCCGGGGCTTCGGGCGCAGGAGCCTCTGCCTCGGCGCGCGCCACAGTCGGCGCGGTCACCGTCGCCACCGACAAGGAAGGATCCGTCAAGATCTGTCCGCGCGCAAGGGCAATATCCCGCACGTGAACGGATTCCCCGATGTCCAGCTTGGACACGTCCACCTCGACGTGTTCCGGGAGGTCACCAGGAAGGGCCTCAACTTCTATTTCGCGTAACACCTGCTGGAGAATGCCACCGCCGAGTTTCACCCCCTGCGGGACACCCACCAGGCGCACCGGCACCATGATACTCACCTTCTGGTCCATGCGCACGCCCAATAGATCCACGTGCACAGGCACATCGCGCAGCGGATCAAACTGCACCTCGCGGATCACACACTTGACCACCTTGCCGTTGATCTGTGCGTCCACGATGTTGGCATCACTCTGCAGCACCGCACGCAAAGCCTTCTCATCCACTGCTACCGGCATGGACTCTTCGCCCCTGGTATAGTAGATGCCGGGGACCATGCCCTTGCGGCGAAGTTGCTTGGCTGCTTGCTTTCCGGTCTTGTCCCGCTTCTCACAAATCAGTGTAGACATCGCACGTGCTCCATACGTAGTATCCCGTTGCTCTAACCATCAATTGACACTGAACAGCTTACTAATGGATGTCCCCTTATGAATGCTCTTGATCCCCCTGGCAAAGACATCCGCCACGGAGATGACGCGCAGCTTCTCGACGCGCTTCTCCGGGGGCAAAGCGATGGTGTCGGTCACCACAAGTAGCGTCAGCTCAGGCCGCCGGATGTTCTCCATCGCCGGCCCGGACAACACCGCGTGGGTGCACAGCGCGTACACATCCTGAGCCCCGCGATCTTTCAGAAACTTGGCCGCGTTGCACAGCGTATTGCCCGTGTCGACAATATCGTCCACCAGCAAGACGTTCTTACCCTCCACGTCGCCGATGACCGTGAAGACCTCCGTTTCGTTCGGGCGCGGCCGCCTCTTGTCTACCACGGCCAGGGGGGCGTGCAACCGGCGGGCGTACGCGCGGGCAATCTGAATTCCGCCCACATCTGGCGAGACAACCACCAGATTGGGAATGCGCAGCCTCTGCACATACTTGCAGGCCACGGTGGCTGAATAGAGGTGGTCCACAGGTATGTCGAAGAACCCTTGGAGCTGCGGCGCGTGCAAATCCATGGTCAACACGCGGTCGGTACCAGCGGTAGTGAGGAGATTGGCCACGAGCTTGGCCGTGATCGCCACCCGCGGCTGATCTTTGCGGTCCTGGCGCGCGTAGCCAAAGTAGGGGATCACCGCAGTGATGCGCTTGGCCGAAGCCCTGCGCGCGGCGTCGATCATCACCAACAACTCCATGAGATTCTCGTCAGGCGCGTTGGTCGGCTGAATCAGAAAGCAGTCGGTGCCGCGAATGTTTTCCTCGTACTTGACCCAAATCTCGCCATCACTGAACCGCTGCCGCTTGATCTTCCCCGGTTTTACCCCCAGACGCGCGCAGATCTTCTCTGCCAACGCCAGATTCGCCGAGCCACAGAACACCTTCAACTTATCGCCCATACCACCGGCCTTCCTCGCCTCCACAGAACCCCTCTGACTCCCTGCACCAGGAGCTCACCTTTGGCTGGGGCGGGAGGATTCGAACCTCCGAATGCAGGAACCAAAGTCCTGTGTCTTACCGCTTGACGACGCCCCAGTGAACCCATGCCGAAGCCCGAGTGCCCTAGCGCAGCTCCGGCGGAAGTTGCTCCTCGGTCAACCCCTTCTCTTCCATCAACTTCTTCCGGTAGACCGCCAGCACCTTCTTTTCCAGGTACTCGCGAAACTCGGGCGTGACGGGGTGAGCGATGTCGCGATAGGTGCCATCCTCAGCCTTGCGACTAGGCATGCTCACAAAGTAACCCGTATTGCCGCGAATTACTTTCATCCCGCGTACGACAAAGACGTTGTCGAACGTGACATTGACGAAAGCTTTTAGTCTCTCCTCCTCGCGGAGGGTAATTGAGACCTCGGTGATTTCCATGTGTAGCTCCTGGGTGCGGGTCTCGCCACCCCTTCACAGAAGACTGCCCTCTGCGGTGCCCATTTGTCGCGCCACGGCCGCGGCCACCTCCTGGCAACCGCTCGTTAGAGGCCGCACCAGGTGTACGCGAGCGAGTTTGGCAACCTCCCTCCTCGCCCGACGGGCCTGCTCCTGGCGCGCGAACAACCCAAACACGGCACCGCCGCTGCCTGACAAGCTACAGTAGAACGGTCCCAGGCGCGACAACTCCGCTTTCAGCCTGGCGATGGCTGGATAGGCGGCAAAGATCACTTCTTCGAAGTCATTGACCAGCAGCTCCTGCCACCGCCTACAATCGCGGAGCTCTTCAGCGCGGCCTGAAAATGTAATACTTTTCTCCCTCTTTGTCAAGTCAAATTTGGCCGCACTGTAAGCCCATCTCGTAGATATTTCGACATTTGGAATTGCAAGTACGCACCAGTAGTCCAGGGGCAGGGCTACTCGGGTGAGACGCTCGCCTCTTCCCTCGCCCACTGCCGTGCCTCCGAGAAGGAAAAAGGGTACGTCTGCTCCCAGAGTCGCCCCCAGGGCCAACAATTCTTCCAGGCTCAACCCGGTCTGCCAGATGGCGTTCAAGGCCGCCAGCACCACCGCCGCATCACTGCTACCTCCTCCCAGGCCGGCTCCCACGGGAATGCGCTTGTGCAGGGTGATGTGGACGCCATGCCTGCAACCGGTGGCGTTTCTGAGCGCTTCGGCCGCGCGCCAGCAGAGGTTGTCCCCACCTGCTGACACTGCGGGGTGTGTGCACCGCACCTCCACGGCATCCCCTCCTGGCTCCAGGATGAGCTCATCAGCCAGGGAAACCTGCTGGAACACGGTCCAGAGGTCATGATAGCCATCTGCCCGTCTGCACAGGATGCGCAAGCCGAGGTTGATCTTGGCGTAGGCCGGCAGTCTGATTGGTTCCATAGCCCACAAGTGAAAAGGCCTCACGGGAACGTGAGGCCATGTCTCATAGGCCCAGAGCTCGCCGCAGTTCGGCGAGCAGGGTTTCCCTGTCTGCCCTTGACACCTCCCTACCGTGAATGCTGACCCCGGGAGTCTCCCGCGCCAGCTGGCGAAGCCTCCGCACCGGCAGACTCTCGAGCCGCTCTCGGCTCCATGGGTGCTCAGCCAGCTCGGGTGGCGTCGGCGCCTCATACACAAGCAATTCCGTCTCTGGATGCGGGCGTGGGATGACGTGGGTCGAGACCAATTCACCCACTCGTGCCGCGGCTGCTTGTCCAGCCGCCACCGCCGCGCGCACCGCCGCCACCTCGCCTACCACCTTCACCACCACCAGGCCACCAGTGCTCAACTCCTTACCGATGAGGCGGACCCGTGCCGCCTTCACCATCGCATCTGCCGCCTCGATAGCCCCCACCAAGCCCCGTGTTTCGATCAAGCCCAAGGCTCGCTCGTCCATGACCGTCGCCGACGCTCGCGCTGGACTACTCCGTGACCTCTTCGTTTGGGCGCTTGGGCAGAATCATCTCCACGTCTGCGTGTGGGCGCGGGATGACATGGACAGAGACCAGCTCGCCAACCTTTTCTGCCGCTGCTGCTCCGGCGTCCACCGCCGCTTTCACCGCCCCCACGTCTCCGCGCACCATAACCGTCACATAGCCACCGCCCACCTTCTCCTTGCCGATGAGCTGCACCTTCGCCGCTTTCACCATCGCGTCTGCCGCCTCGATGGCACCCACCAGGCCCTTGGTTTCGATCAATCCCAGGGCATCGAGCGTCATAGCTTCCTCCGCTTGTTGCATCTCCACGTTCCGCCACGTTGCGCGCTAAGTTAGAAAATCTTTGGCTAATTGTCAACCCATTTTTCCTGGCCCGCAGATAATCCCTCAAGGCAGGGCACACTGCTCGGCGAAGTAGCTGGCTGTCAACGGTTCCCCTGTAGCTCTCCCGATGAGGTCGCTCCAGTGGTACGCAGCCCCAGGGGCGAAAATGTGCCTCTTCAAGAAATCGCCCACCAGGCGTTCGCCCACGTAGCCAGAACCCTCATCTACGGGACGCCTCAGAACCTTTGTCACCAGGTGGTGATGGAGCTGGGAGGCCATGAGCTCGCCAAGCATGTAGTTGTGGTAGTAGACCGGCGACGAGGAAAAGTGGATCTTGGCCGCCCAGTCCGGGGCATTCCTTCCCTCCGGGCGCCGCACCAGTTGATACTTTTCCACCAGGTCCCACCAAAGGCGGTTCAAATCCCGGTCAGGGTCCCGATACAGTTCCCGCTCAAAATTGACCATTACCTGGCACCAGCGCGAAAAGACCAAGAGCTTCAGGCGGACAGTTGCGGTCATCGCTTCGGCCATCGCCTCTCGCTCCTGCTCGCTCAGACCAAGCATTGCCTGAACCCAGGCCGGATCGAGCGCCAGGCGGCCAAAAAACTCGGCGATTCCCTCAGTGGTAAACGCGTGGGCCGGTTCGCGCAACAAATAGGGGAGTCGACGGTCGATATAGAGGTCGTAGACGGCGTGGCCGAGCTCATGCAGGATCGTGTCCATCCACCGGGAGTCGTTGCGCAGGTTGGCCAATACCCGCACATCTCCCTCCCGGTCGATGTCGGTGCAAAAGGCGTGAGGGTTCTTGCCGGGTCTCTCGTACAGGTCGCTGCGGGCAAGAACCGAATCCACTTCCAGATCGATGCCGTGGAAGAAATTGCGGGCCAGCTGGCGCACGTCCTGCTGCGCGTAGTAACGATCCACGTCCAGCTCGTAGATGCGCGGCGCCTCCTGGAAAAAGGGGTCCTGATAATGCCACGGCCGCAGCTGCTCAGGGGCAAGCCCGTAGCGCTGTGCCAAGACCGAGTCGACCATGGCTTTGGCGTGGGCAAACGGTTCCTCGGTCAGCTCCGCCAACTCCTGGAAAACGACGACGAGTCCATCCTCATCCAATTCGGCCAGCTCCACAGCCATGTGGTAGTAGGAGGAAAATCCGAGGCCTCGTGCGGCTTCGTTCCGCAGTTTGACCAAACGGATGAGGTCCCCGGCCACGCGCGATCCCACCTCTTTGCCCGCCTCCCATGCCCGACGCCGCTCTTCGCTATCAGTGGAGGTACGTAACACCTCGGCAATGTCGTTGGTGCTCACCGGTTTCCCGTCGAGCATCGGCTGAAAAGTATTAAAGGTCTCCTCCACCTTGGTGCTGAGGCGGGTTATTTCCTCCAACTGCGCCAAAGGAATCTGATTGGCGAGATATTGGTTGTACAGGAGCGTCACCTGGCGCACCAGGTGCGGATGCCGCACCTGCTTCGATTCCTTCAACGCCTTGACTCGGGCGAACGCGGACGTGTCAGACAGTAGGCGCCGCAGGGCCAGTTGATACTCGGCATACTCCTGGTAGGCTTCCTGCTCGCCGGTCACATTGGCCTTCCAATAGGCCAGGTTCATCGCCTTCTCAAGCGGCTGCGCCGCCTGGACGTGCGCCTCGATGAACGCCTGGGCCTCTTTGTCCAAGGAGCGCGGCCTGCATCCTGCCGCCAGAACGGCCATTGCTGCCATAGCGATGAGTTCCTTTCTGCTCCTCATAAGAACACCTCCTTGGTGCTAGGCCGCCGGGACCCCTCCAAGCTCACTCTCTCTTCCGGCTCAAATCCCCTGGTGCAAGTGGGTGAGGAGGATACGCACGGCCACCGCCACCAGCATCACTGCGCCCGCTATGTGCGCACCGCGACCGAAGAACTTGCGTGTGGCGTGGCCCAGCGCCCCCCCAATGCCGCTGAGGAGGAAAGCGACCACCCCGATGACGCCGCTGGCGTAAAGCACCGGCAACTTGAGCACCGCCAGGGACAGCCCTACTGCCAGCGCGTCGATACTTGTGGCCAGCGACAAGAGGACCAGGGTGATCCCGCGGGTGGGATCGTTCCTGGGAATCTCGGGCGGCCGGCGGCTCTCATAGACCATGTGCCCGGCCACACCCACCAGGAGGGCAAAGGCGAGCCAATGGTCATACCGCCCTATCCAGGCGCTGACCACCTCACCTATCCCCCAGCCAATAAGCGGCATGAAGAACTGAAAGAGCCCAAAGTGCAACGAGAGCCGCAGGATGGTGCGCGTACGCCAGGGGTCGAGGTTGCCACCCACTCCCATGGCCACTGCTGTCGCATCCATGGCTAGTCCCACAGCTATGATCGCTATCGTCAGCTGTTCCATCCCTTGCCCATCGCCTCAGCCAGCCTAGCCGCAAGACGGCACGTGAGGTACTCCCTGCGGCCACCAAGTCGCGGCAAATATACGAATTCCTCTTTCCAATTGCAACCGGAGAAATAGCTGCGCCAGGAGGCACAGGCGAAGTTTCGGGTTGAAAATCATGCGCAAGTTGCATATATTTTGTAGGGTTCGACATGAGGTCATCGCTGGAGGGCTGAGCTATGCCTATCGGGAGAAGGCTTATCGCCGCGCACTTTGGCGAAACAGGCGATGAGCCTCCTATAAGACGGGGGGTGGTCCTGACCAAGAACGTCAGTTACTGGGTGACCGACCTGGGCTGGAGTCCGAACACCGACATCTTCGAGACCGAGCAGGCAATTGTGATCCGCCTAGAAATCGCTGGGGTCGACCGTGAACACATGGAGATTACCCTGAGGGAGAATACGCTCACAGTGCGGGGTTATCGCCACAGTGGGCAACACGCCCAGCGAGTCTACTTCCACCAGGCCGAAATCAGTTACGGGCCGTTCGAGAAGGTCATCGTGTTGCCGGAACGACTGGTGCCGGGCCGTATCGATGCGCGGTACCGGCAGGGCTTTCTCGAGATTACCATCGACAAGAACGAGGGGCAACTGCACGAGGTACGCGAGGTGCAGATCGAAGATTGACAAACTGGAGCAGACCATTTCCATGACGGAACAGGACAACAACGTCATTCCGGAATCTCCGACGAAGATCGAGATCCCGAATGAGTTGCCGGTGTTGCCGCTGCGCGACACGGTGGTCTTTCCCTTCGTGGCGACGCCGCTGATCGTTGCCAGGCGGCCGTCAGTGCAGCTGATCGATGATGTGCTCAGCGGTGACCGCCTGCTGGCGTTGGTGGCGCAGCGGAAACCGGAGCTGGAGGAGCCACGGCCTGAAGACATCTATACCGTTGGCACGGCTGCCATTGTGCTGAAGATGCTCAAGTTCCCGGACGGCAGCCTGCGAGTGCTGGTCCAGGGTATCGAGCGCATCAAGGTTCTGGAGTACACCAGTTCAGAGCCGTACTATCGGGCGCGCATCAAGGTGGTGCGCGAGTCGTACCGGCCCAGCACCAAGATCGAAGCGTTGATGCGCAACGTGCAGATTCAATTTCAGAAGATCGTCAGCCTGGTGCCGCACCTGCCTGATGAGCTGCAGGTGGTGGCCATGAATCTGCAGGATTCGGGGCGACTCGCCGACCTTGTGGCCTCCAACATCAACCTTAACCTGGAGGAAAAGCAGGAGATCCTCGAGCACGCGGATGTGGAGCGGCGGTTGGAACGACTGACCGTGTTCCTTACGCGCGAGCTGGAGGTGCTCGAGCTGGGCTCCAAAATCCAGAGCCAGGTGCAGAGCGAGCTAGGTAAGAACCAGCGAGAGTACTTCTTGCGTGAACAGCTCAAGGCGATCCAGCAGGAGCTGGGCATCGGCGACGAGCGCTCGGCGGAGATTAACGAACTGCGCAAAGCCATCGAAGAGGCCAAGATGCCCGAGCAAGCCTACAAGGAGGCCATGCGCGAATTGGACCGGCTGGCAAAAATGCAACCTGGCGCAGCCGAATACACCGTCTCGCGCACCTACATTGACTGGCTGGTGTCGCTGCCCTGGTCCATCTCCACCGAAGACAACCTCGACATCGAGGCGGCGCGAAGAGTGTTGGACGAAGACCACTACGACCTGGAAAAGGTCAAGGAGCGCATCCTCGAGTACTTGGCGGTGCGGAAGCTGAAGCCGGACTCCAAAGGGCCGATCCTCTGTTTTATGGGCCCGCCGGGCGTGGGCAAGACCTCCCTGGGCCGCTCCATCGCCCGGGCCCTTGGACGCAAGTTTGTGCGCATGTCCTTGGGCGGTGTCCGCGACGAGGCAGAGATTCGCGGCCACCGCCGCACCTACATCGGGGCCCTGCCAGGGCGCATCATCCAGGGGCTGAAGAACGCCCGCGCCAACAACCCAGTCTTCATGCTGGACGAGGTGGACAAGATCGGCGCCGACTTTCGTGGCGATCCGTCCTCTGCCTTGCTCGAGGTGCTGGACCCAGAGCAGAACTTCTCCTTCTCGGACCACTATCTGGAGGTCCCGTTTGACCTTTCCAGGGTCATGTTCATTACCACCGCCAATGTGTTGGACACCATTCCGCCGGCACTGCGAGACCGCATGGAAGTGCTGGAACTGCCAGGGTACATTGCCGAAGAGAAGCTCCACATCGCCTTCAAATATCTCATTCCGCGGCAGATCCAGGAAAACGGCCTCAAGACCAAGCACCTGACCTTCACGCGCGCGGCGGTGCGCAAGATCATCCAGGAATACACGCGGGAGGCGGGGGTGCGCAACCTCGAGCGGGAGATCGCCTCCATCTGCCGCAAGGTGGCCAAAGACGTTGCTGCTCATGGCGACAGCAAGCACATCATCACCGCTGAGAAGCTGGCGGACTATCTGGGGCCTGCCAAGTACTATTCGGAGGTCAAAGAGCGCACCAGTGAACCTGGCGTCGCCACGGGCCTGGCCTGGACGCCGGTAGGTGGAGACATCCTCTTTGTCGAAGCCACCAAGATGCGCGGCAACAACAAACTGACCCTCACCGGTCAGTTGGGCGAGGTGATGCGCGAATCTGCCCAGGCGGCCCTCTCCTATGTCCGTTCCCGCGCCGCACAGCTGGGAATCCAAGAGGACATCTTCGAAAAGTACGACATCCATGTGCATGTACCAGAAGGGGCCATCCCCAAGGATGGACCATCGGCTGGGGTCACCATCGCCACCTCGCTGGTGTCGCTCCTGACCGAGCGACCCATTCGCAGCGACATGGCCATGACCGGCGAAATTACCCTGCGCGGCAAAGTGCTGCCTGTGGGCGGGATCAAAGAGAAGGTGCTGGCCGCACGTCGCGCTGGCATCCGCCACGTCATCCTGCCCAGGAAAAACGAAAAAGACCTGGCGGAGATCCCGGAGGAGCTACGCAAGGAGATCACCTTCTACTTCGTCGACACCATGGACCAGGTCTTGGAGCTGGCCTTGCGGAAAGACGGACGCCTGCGTTCACGCTCCTGAGTTCGGGCAAAGTTGTGGAGGAGAGAGCAGGGCTGTTTTCCGTACAGCCCTTTTTGCTTGGCATAGTTCGCAATGCACGCTCTCGTTCGGTATTGATGGTCATAGTCGGACAACGGAGGTGAAAACCGGTGGCAGATGTGCGTTACGAGGAACTGAGAAAGCGATTCGAGCAAGCCGGACAAGGGCACGTGTTCAGGTTCTGGGACAGGCTGCACAGCACGCAGCAACAGCAGCTGCTCGCCCAGGCGTCCACCATCGACCTCGAGCTCATGGCCGAGCTCTGGCGTCGGTACCAACCGACCAACCAGGCTCGATACTTTTCCGGGAAACTGGACCCTCCGGAGGTCATCCCTCTGCCGCACACGCCGGAGCAGCTGCAGCAGGCCAGGCAAGCGCGCTTGCGCGGCGAGGAGATGTTGCGAACCGGGCAAGTGGGCGTCATCCTTGTGGCTGGGGGCCAGGCTACGCGTTTGGGCTTCCCTCATCCCAAGGGGACACTCCCCATCGGACCCCTTTCCGGCAAGAGCATTTTCCAGTTCCACGCCGAAAAGATGTTGGCCCTGAGCAGGCGCTACCAGCAGGCCATCCCTTGGTACATCATGACCAGCGAGACCACCCACGCCGAGACGGTAGCGTTCTTTCAGGAAAACGAGTACTTTGGTCTTCCTGCCCAAGAAGTCCATTTCTTCTCCCAGCAGATGCTCCCGGCTATGGACAAAGAGGGCAAGTTTTTCCTGGAAGCGCCTCATCGCATCTGCGTCAGCCCTGACGGACATGGTGGCCTGCTGAGGGCCTTGGCAAGCAGTGGCACTCTGCGCCACATGCAAGAGCGCGGCCTGAAGCTCCTGTTCTACTTCCAGGTAGACAATGTCCTCATCAAGATCTGTGACCCGGTGTTCATCGGCTACCATCTCCTGCACCAGGCGGAGGTCTCGGCCAAAGTGCTGCGCCGACGAAACGGCCTGGAAAAGATGGGCATAGCAGGCAAAGTCGATGGCCGGCCTGCGGTGATTGAGTACAGCGACTTTCCCAAAGAGGAGCTTGCGGCGACCACTAAAGACGGTAACCTGCGCTATTGGGCTGGGAGCATTGCCATCCACGTTTTCAACCTGGACTTTTTGCAGCGTTTGCAGACCTCCGGCTTCCGGCTCCCCTATCATGTGGCAGAGAAGAAGATCCCGCATGTGAATGACGAGGGGAAGCGGGTGGAGCCCACCACGGAGAACGGGTACAAGTTTGAACAGTTCATCTTCGACGTCCTGCCCCAGGCCAGCAGGGTGGTGTTCATGGAGGTGGCGCGGGAGGAGGAGTTTAGTGCGGTCAAGAACGACGACGGCGACGATTCTCCAACCACGGCGAAGCGCGACATGATGCGGCTATGGGCGCGGTGGTTGACTTCGGCCGGCTGGAACCTGGACTGCACTGCCGACGGCGACCCGAGATTCCCGGTGGAGATAAGCCCGCTGCGGGCCCTGGAGGCTGAAGATGTGCCTGGTCCTCCGTCTGCAACGGCGGCAGTCACCGGCCCGGTGCTCCTGGATGCCTGAGATTGTCCAGCGTGGAGATTACCGCTCGGCGACAGAGGCCCTCTACCAATGAGTAGCTCTCGCACAAGAGGCTCCTCCCCAAGGCGCCGGCACTGGCGAGCTCTGGTGGCTGGCGTCATGGGGCTCTATCTGCTGCTCCTGGCCCTTGGTGCGCTTGCTCTCCGCCTCCTCATGCCGGAAGAGCGCCTCAAGAAGGCAGTTGTCGCCACGCTGGAGGCCAGGCTCGGACGCCGCATCAGTGTGGGGGCAGTCCACATTGACCCCTTCTCCGGCATGGCGCTGCAGGAGGTGAGCATTCAGACGGCCATGGGCGCGGATAGCACTTTCCCCATTCGCACCGCCACGGTGGAGCGCGTGAGGCTGCACTATCGCCTGCTTCCTCTTCTCAAGCGCCGCGTGGAGATCTACGAAATAAGCCTCCACAAGCCTCGGCTCGATCTTGTCTTTGTTTCTCGGCGGCAAAGGGAAGGTCCAGCGCCCTCGAGGCAAACGCAGACCAGAGCCGATTCGGCAGTGGGAGGGACCGCTGCGCTGCCCGTGGCGCTGGAGCTGTTCCGGGCGGAGATCCTCGACGCAGCATGTACCGTGACGATGGCGAATGACACCTCAGAAATGGCGTTTGGGGTCGACGGCCTGAGCTTTGTGGCGTCGAGCCTCAGGGTGCCCCGCGGCAAAGGGGATCCATGGAGCACTACCGAGGGACGTGCGCAGTTGACCTGCAAAAGGGCTCCTGCTTTCTTCCGTCAGAGTCTGCGTGGCTCATCTGAAATGGCCATAAGCGGCTTGCTGCATGTCGTCCTGGCCGTCGAGGCGCACACCCTGTCCGATGTGCTGGCAAACCTTGAGCTCGGCGCGGACCAGGCTCGGGTGGAACTCCCCCCGGCAGCAGGTCCACTGGGGGCAATGCTCTCCGGCCAACGGCTGCCCCTCGTCGAGCTCCGCGCTCAGGCCGCCGGGAACGTGGCCGAGGGGAACTACCTCCTTGAACACCTGAGCGTAGCTCTGGGCCGCCAGCCGCTGGTGGTACTCCGGGGGGCTCTCCGCGACCTGGCAACGAAGCCGACGGTGCAAGTGGAAGTGGAAGATGGGCACATCCCTCTGGCGCGGCTCTTGGGCGTGGTGCGCCCGCTGTTGGCTGCAAGCGACTACGCGCATCTGCTACCATCCCGGCTATCGGGGACGCTGTCCCTGGCCGGTACCCAGCTCAACGGGGAACTTCCGCGGGACCTTCGCGGCCCCTCGCTTACGGCTAATGCCCGCCTGGCACTGCGGGAGGTGTCGCTGACCCTGCCGGAGCTGGTCGACCTTCAGCGACTCAACTTTTCTGTCAGCGCCACGGCCTGGCTGGATAGCGTTGGAGTGCATGAGGGAGAAGGGAACGCTTCGCTCTCTTTGCGCGGGCTGCTCTACCACGCCGACGCCTTGCCACTGGAAGTAGCAGGCGCCAGCCTTGTTCTGGCCGCACGGGTTGCCGCCGATTCCGGTTTGTTCCACCTTCAGGCGCAGCTTAACGCCGATAGTGCCCTGGGCAGCACAGTGGCCAGCCAGGTTCACCTGCGGGCTGGGCGAGTCGCCTCCCTCTGGCGCGGGCGTGTCAACGTCGATGTTGATCATTTGCCGCTGAGCCCTTTGTCGCAGGATCAGCTGCGTGGCGTAGCGAGCGCCTCCTTTGCCGGCACAATCGAGGGCCTAGACGACATCTCCGTGCGCGGCACCTTGGCGCTGGACTCACTCGCGTTCGGAGCCGAGCGCGGCGCGCAGCTGCTGCCGCCAGTGCGCGTAGGGGTAACAGGGAACATGCGCATCACTCCTTGGTCGGTCGTGGCTCTGGACTCCTTGCTCCTGGCCTTCTCAGACTTTGCCTCCGCGCGTCTGCACGGCGAGTTCGATCTGGCGCACCAAAGGGTCTCATTTGCCCTCGACGACCTTGTGCTCTACCACCAGGCACTGCCTGCCCTCTTGCCGCGCCAGGTGGAGGAGCAATTGGGAGAGTTGTCTCTGAGCGGGGCCACTCATGTACGGGGTCGGGGGGTCGTGCGCTTGGCCTCCGGGCAGCCGGAGTTTGCCGCTGAAGCACAACTCAGCTCGGCTGTCGGCGGCCAGCTCCCTGCGCTGGGCCTAGGCCTGTCCGGGGCACGTCTGCACGCGGTGGCCACTGTGGGCCCGGACTTGGGTAAGTGTGCTCTGGACCTGCGGGTGGACACGCTGCTATTCGCAGCGCTGCGACGTTCACCTATTTCCGGCACAAGCGCCAGCTTTGAGGTACTTTTACCGCAGCTACGGCGTCTGACACTTGCCCGGGGCGAACTTTCGGTACCCGCGTTCGCCACCCGCGCACTGCTGACCGGCACTATTGAACCCGAGCCTGCCGGTGCGCACGCTTCCTTGCAGCTTGATTTGAAGATGCAGGCAGAGGACACCATCCGCATTGCCGACGCCGCGGCACTGGTGGGCGAGCTGCAGACCGCAGCCACGCTTGGCCTGGAGGGATCACTGGTCAACGTCGCGGGGCGGCTGGAGATTCCGTTTCTTACGGTTTCACTCCCAGGTGACATCTCTTTGCGCGGCATCAAGGCCACCATCCCCTTTGCCCAGCAGTTCGACGCGGGCACCATGCGAATGATGGCTTCGCCTGCAGAGCGCTACGCGTTCTCCGGGCCCGCGGGCCACTATCCCATGCTCTTCGCCGCGCATTTCACCCACGCTGTGCCGGAGCAGGGGTGGCTCACTGTGGAGCATTTGAGGTTTGCCGGCTATGGGGCCGACAATCTGCGCATGCAGGTCTTTATCGGCGGGGGCAAGGTTCTTGTACCGACCATGCTTCTGGATGCATACGGGGGTAATTTCGGTGGGCGCATCGCCGCGGAATTCCCCACCGTGGCACTAGCCGATGCCACCTACAGCGTGGAAGGGCAGCTGTCAGGCCTGAACTCGGCCTTATTGACCGCGCGCCGCGGTCAACCACCGGAGAAGGGGATTGTCAACGCCAATTTCTCCTTTGCCGGCAAAGGGCTGGACGTGACAAAATCGATAGAGGTGCAGGGTTCGTTCCGTATTACCGAGATTGGCCCGCGGGTGGCGGACAATCTGCTGCGCGCCTTGGATCCCCAGGGGCTTGACGCCGGCATTCGCAGTGCGCGTTTCTTTATCAACCACGGCTTCAAGCCGCGACTGATGAGCTTTGACCTGCGGCACGGCCATCTCTATCCCTCCATCCGCTTGTCGCAGCCGTGGTACTTTCCTGTGCGCATCGGTGGGGGACGCGTGGAACTAGCACGGATCCCTCTGGCGTTCTTTTTGCAAATGCTCAAACAAGAGGCTTTACCCGCGTATTGACGACCCTATGAACAAAAGGAGGCTTGGTCATGAAAACCTACGGAATGGCAGCACTCGTGGTGGCAAGCCTGGCGGTCGGCTGCAGCGTGCGTGTGCCAGAGGTACAGGTGACCGGCGAGAAGACCGCTCTGGAGAACCAGGTCATCGGCACCTATCAGCAGGTGGCGGACGAAAGCTGGATGGTGGCCTCAACACGCGCGGCCGACAGCGGCCAGAAGGTGCAGATGGCCACGGAGAAGAAAGAGGTCCTGGACGCCTTGCAGAACCGCAGGTTCAACAAGGACGACATCGAGGAGTTCAAGCGCGACGGCGCGCTTGGTGAGAACAATCAGGGCTTCTTGGAGCTTCGCCCGCTCCCTCGGCTGGATGAGGACCCCGAATATCGGAGCCTTGTGGTGCGCATCATGAACGAGGAGAACCGCGACCGCAAGATCATCTACGACCGGGTGTTGGAGCTCAATCCCAACGCTAGCCGCGCAGGAGCCTCCGCCGTGTACGCCGTGTTTGCCAAGATGAACATCGAGGAGGCAGCTCCAGGAACATGGGTTCAAGACGAGGACGGCACCTGGCGGCGCAAGGGCAAGGAATCCGGCCCAGAGGGCAAGAAGTAGCCACGGCGCATGTGTCGGTGTGACCGCCACATAGTGGTTGCCTTCGTCCTTTCGTGTCTAGCCCGGCCCGTTTTCGGCGAACGGCCTGCGCAGACGGAGGTGAAGCTCCCGCACCAGGTGACTACTCACCCGGCCGATGACCTCCAGCCCTCGCTTTCGCCAGATGGGCAGTGGGTTGCCTTCGCCTCGCGCCGTAACGGCAACCTGGACATTTGGGTCCGACCAGTACGCGGGGGCAAGACTTACCAGATCACCACGCACCAGGCGGATGACTACTCCCCTGCCTGGACCCCGAAGGGGGATCGTATTGCCTTCGTCTCCAAGCGCTCGGACGCCGCCGGCGACCTATGGCTGGTGCCCGTACGCCGCACTGACAAGACTATAGTGCCCCAGGCCCAGCCCATTAGAGTCACCGATTACCTGGGCGAGGACAGCACTCCGTGTTTTTCGCCCGACGGCACGGAGATAGCCTTCTGCTCCGACCGGAGCGGTAGGCGAGAGATATGGACGGTGACCCTCAAGTCCGGGGCCGTGCGAAGGGTAACTACTCAAGGTGGACTTGAACCGCATTGGTCGCCTAATGGTGTGTGGCTCGCCTACACCACCTGGCAGCCTGAAGCCGGCCGCGGCGCCATCGCGGTGACGCCCGCCCACCCAGAGGCACACCCAGAGTTGCCCCGCGAGGTGCTCATCACCGATGGCAGCACCATGGACTGCCAGCCGAGCTGGTCTCCTGACGGGCAACAACTGGTCTTCTGTCGCTTCCCGTTCGACAGCAATGGCGACGGCCGGATTACGCCGGACGACCACGCGGTGATTGTACGGGCGCCAGTCTCTTTCCCCTCGTCGCCGGAACAGCCTCCTTCGGCGCCAGCGGGGCTTCAATTCTGGCTCACCAGCGGGGCGCATTTCGACTTCGCTCCATGCTGGCAGGCGGGGGAGGTGATTTGCTTTGCCTCCGACCGCAGCGGTAACCTGGACGTCTGGGCGGTGCCATCGCAGGGTGTGGTCCCCAGGCAGGCCTCTGCGCCAGAACAGCTCGCATACGCGCAGACGCTCTTTCCCTTGTTGCCTTTGGGTTTTGGCGATCCTTCGTCTCCCTCTCCGGAGGCCATGTACGAGCGTCTCCTGGCGCTGCGGCGGGTGAGGGACTTTTTCCCTGCCGAGCAGAGGTACGAGGCGCAGGCGTTGGTGGAAATGGCACGAAGCTATCGTGCGCTCGGGCAGGTCGCGTCGGCAGAGCGCGCCTTGCACGAGGTGGAAACCCAGTTCTGCCAGGAGCGCGAGGCCTGTGGCCTAGCGGCCGGCGAACGCATCGACCTGGGGCTGGCCACCGCACAGATCGATTCCCGGGCTGCAGTCGCCGCTCTGCAGGAGATGCTGGTCCGCTACCGCGAGCAGCCACTGGTGCGCGCACGGGTGGGATTGCGGCTGGGTGCACTCCAGCTGGCCATCGCCCGCCCCCTGGAAGCGCTGGGCACGTACGGCCACATCCTCACCGAGAGTAGAGGTGATCGCCAGGTTGCCGCCGAAAGCCAGCTGCGCATAGGGGATTGCTTCATGGCCCTGGGCAGCCAGGAGGAGGCCGAGCGCGCCTACGTTCTGGTGGTGCAGAACTTCCCTGAGCAAGAGGGGCAGGTGGAGGAGGCCGTGCGCAGCCTCTTGCGCGAACAGGACTATGGCGGCGACACGACCGCCTTGGTGCGTCGCTGTCGCCTGGTGGCCGCGGCTTACCGGGCACGCGCACCCCGGGTGGCGGCAATGGCACAGCTGCGCGCAGGGGAGCTGCTGGTGTCTGCCGGCCAGTTCGAGAGCGCGCAGATGGAACTGGCGCCTGTGGCCGAACAATACGCTGACGAGCCCATGGTGGTGGCTCGTGCCACCTTGTTGCTGGCAGAAGCCTACAGCAGAGGGGGCGATTGGCGCAAGGCGGTTTCGCTGCTGGAACAGACGGAGGCCGCTTTCGATACCTTGGCGGGCGGGCGCTGGGCGGCCGTCGCCCGCCGACAGCGATACAAAGCCCTTATGCAATCGGCGGAGCAGCTTCTGCAGGCGAGGTATTTCCCCTTAGCCGCGGCCCGATATCGACAGGCACTCCTCTTAGTCCCAGGCGAAGCCGAGGCCCACCGCGGCTACATTCAGGCCCAATACTATGCGCGCAACATCCGGCAAACCACGCGCGAGTACGAGGCGTTGGCGGCCCGTACACCCGATGACCCCATCGCCCTCTACGGCCTGGGTCTGTGCCTGTCCTATCGAGCCACAGAAGAGGCCGAACTGCACGGACGCCCCGGCAGGATCGACCCGGCTCTGCTCACCCGCTCCAACAGCGTCCTCGACAAAGCGCTGGAACTCGACTACCGAATTGTATATGCCTACCTGACCAAGAGTTACAATTATGAGATGCTTGAGACCTACGACCGATTCCGCCGGAGCCAACCGCAAAACCTTCCGCGCCGTCTCCTGGAGGCCGTAACTGCTCCGCTGGTTTCGCTGCTTCGGATGGTGACCATGACCGGGGAGCAAGGTCCGACGCGCAACTACGAACGGGCTATCGAGGCACTGACCCTTGCTTTGGGCCTCAATGATGAAGCCCAAAACCCCAAGCTGGAGGAGCGTCTGTGCCGCAACCTGGCCAACAACTACTATCAGCTGGCCGAGTTCGGCTTCCAAAAGGCCTACGAGTACTACCACCTGGCGCTGCGCTATGACTCCGCCTTCGCCAGCCGCCGCGACGAGGCGGTCATCATGGAGCGCATGGGCCACTGCGCTTTGGTGGTTGAGGACTTTGACCGGGGGCCGGTTTATCTGCAGCGCGCTATTGCCCTGTACCGCGATCTTGGCCGCGACGACTTGGTGCTGCTGAATATCAAGCGGCTGGCGGTGCTGTATCAACTGGCTCAAGACTACCTGTCGGCGGTGGAGTATTTTGACCAGGCCCTGGCCATGGAAAAGCAGCGCAGAAATGCCGAGGAGGTTCAGCGCCTGTATCGGAATCTCGCTTACAACTACTGGCTGTTGGGCGAGCCGCAGGATGCATTGGCACACGCTTTTCGTGCGCGCGATCTCCTGGAAAGCGGTAGACTGAAAAAGACCAAGGAGAGCTCCTCGCGCATCCAATTGGGCTTACTGGGGTGGTACGCGCCGATTCCGTTTGTCGATCTCAGCAAGATGGGTGCCCTGGGCGGGAGCGCTGCATTCGGCTTTACCACCGAAGAAGAGCGCGCCTTGGTGTACACGATTCTTGCGAACGTGCTGGTGGAGGAGAAGCGGTATGAGGAGGCTATCGCGGAGAATGAGCAGAAGCTGGCCTTGTACCGCCGGCGCAAGGATCGGCGGGCCGAGGCAGCCGTGTTGAACAACCTCGGTTACTTGCAGGTGGTAAAGGGAGACCTTGCCGCCGCCTGGAAGCATTTCGAGCTCAGCTACCGTCTGTGCGAAAGGGAGAAAGTGGTAGCAGGCGTCGCGGTGAATGCCATCAACTTGGCGCAACTGGCGCTGCTCATGGGTGACCCGCTGCAATGCGAGGCCGCAGCCACGCGCGTGAACGGGGCGCTCAGCTTTGTGGAAGGGCCCTCTCGGGTGCTAGCCCAACGCCGGGCGCAGCTGCTCAACCTCCTTGGCAGCCTGACGCTGGAGCCTCACCACCGACCTCCTCCAGCTGCCGGCGTGGAGGAGCAGGTGCGCTACACTGCCGAAATGTTCCAGCGCGCTGAGTATGCCCAGACCTATTTTGAAGAAGCCTGCCGCCTGAGCGTGGAGCGGCGTTTGCCCCGCGAGGAGGCGGTGAGCCGGATGAACCAAGCCCGCTCCTGGTCGTTCCTGGGGGAATGGGACCAGGCGGCCCGCGCCCTGCTTCAGGCTCGACGTATTTGCCAACTCAAGGGCTACAGCGATCTCCTGTGGCAGGTCAACCAGGGCCTGGCCGAATTGGTATTCCGGCTCGACGAAAACACGCGGCGCAGGCTTCGCCTAGCCGCGCCCAGGAGCTATTTCGAGGAGGCGCTGGCTGAGCTTCGGGCCGTGAGCGAAGCCTCGATCTCCCGAGGGGTGCTCCCTCTGGAGCGCGCCCGTCATCGCCAGCTCTACGAGGACTATGCCTTCTTCCTCGCCGCGGTTGGAGATACCATCGGTGCGCTGCAGATCAGCGAGCAATTGCGCAGCCACGCTTTTCTGACTGCGGTCTCCGGGGAGGCGCTCAGGCTGAGTAGCCCCACGCGGACAAATTTGCTGAACTGGGTGCGCACCTTCCGCGAGGAGCTGACCACGACCGAACTCCAGCTTCGTCGCCTCGGAGCCGTGTTGCCGCGGAACAATCCAAGGCTCATACGGCTGCGCGCGGTCCAGGACAGTTTGAGCCGCGAGTACAACGCTGCTTTGGCGCAACTCCGGGCCGAAGCCCCAGAACTGGAATCTCTGGTCACCATTCAGGTCCCGCCCGTCTCTACCTTCCAGCGGGCGCTGGACACAAGCGAGGTGGCCCTGTCCTATCTGGTGGCTCCCCAGGCAACCCTCGTGTGGGCCATCAGCTCAAAACATGTCGTCATGTTCCGGCTTGAGCTTGGCGCCGAAGAGGCACGCGAGGCCGTGCGACGTTTTACCTCCGGTGCGGCCCAGGGCCAAAGCCAGGCAGCAGACCTCTTTCTGCTGCCTGCCGCTTCCTTGCTCCGACAGGCCAGCAGGGTGATTGTGGTGCCGGACGGTCCGCTCTCTGGGCTCCCCATGCAGGCGGCCTTCTTGCGCTCCCTCGGCCCGCACGCCCCTCCGGTGACCGTCTGCTCCAGTATGGGCACCTACCTTTTGGCCCTCAATCGGCGCAGCGTGGGTGGACCAGTTGTGCTGCTTGGCGATGCCACCTTGCAGCAACCTCTGCAGGCGCTGGGCTACGAGGTGGCATTGCTGCCGCCGGCAGGGAAAAGCACCGCCCCCCCAGGCAAAGACGTGGCGCATGCGCTCTTGGGTAGTAACATCGTTCACCTGCAAACCAGATGGCGGGGCCAGGAAAACGCGCCGCTACACTCGACCCTGCAACTTGCCGGCACCCAGGAGGGTACTGCCCTGCCCCTGGCAGACCTGCTGGAACTCGGTTCCACCGCCACCGTGTGCGTGTTGGAGTTGGTCGATTCCACGCGCTGGGACTTTTCCCTGTCGCTGCTGGACCGGCTGTTCGCGTTGAGTGGGACCAGCGCAGTGCTCCTGGTGCATAGCGGCGCCGGAATCCCTACGCGCCTAGATCTCCTTCACGCTTTCTACCGCCAGCTTTTGGAGGTGCCTCCGGCCGAGGCCTTTCGCGCGGCGCTCCTGTCCGTGCGCCAGGAAGACACTACCGCCGTGTACGCACAGCTTCTGGGGTTCGGCGGGATGAGTAAAGTGGAGGCTGCCACATACGCCGGGCGCGCCCTGGCTGGAAAGGTCCGCATGGGGCTGCAGGCCGAACAGGGCAAGGACTGGATCGAGGCGGTGCGCTACTACGAAGAGGCGATGACCATGGCCGCCTCCCTGAAGGACACAACCACCATGGAGCGGCTTCGCCTGCTCATCGTGCGCGCCTCTGCCAACGGCGGCTTGCTGCGCAAAACCATTCAGTACCAGACCCTCTTGGTTCAGGAGGCAGAAGCCAAAGGTGATGTGCCCCTGACCATACGCCGCGCACGGAGCCTCGCTTCGCTCCATGCCGAGGCTGGCGACCTTGCCCCCGCAATCGAGTCGTTGGCAAAGGTGATCGCCCTGGCAAAGGACCATCAGCCTCAACTCTTGGCAGAGCTCTTCCGCGAACAGGGCATCCTCTACGAAAGGTCCGGCAACTACAGGGCCGCATTGGCGCAGTACGAAGCTTCGCGGCGGCGCCAGGAGGAAGCCGGCAACCAGGTTGGAGTGGCGGCAAGCCTCACCGACATGGGGCGGGTGACCCTGCGCCACCTCGAGGACGCGCCTCAGGCGGTCAGCTACCTCCAGACGGCAGTGGCGCTTCTGCAAGACCGGGAGCCAACCCCTGCCCTGGTTGACGCGCAGCACAACCTTGGCTTGGCCTACGAGGTGCTCGCCGATTATCAAACAGCCCTGGAGATTCAACACCAGGCGCGCGCAGAGGCAGAAAAGCTGGGCCTGGCAGACAAAGTGGCGCTCTCTGAGCACTATCTGGCCAACCTCTTCTGGAAGACAGGCGACTATCATCAGGCGTTGCGCTACAATGAGCGAGCCCTGCAGGGATTCCAGAAGCAGGGCGACCGCGCTCTGGAGGCCTTGGCACTGGCCACGCGTGGCCTAGTGTACCTAAGCATTGGCAATGGCCCCCAGGCCCTGCGTGACCAGCATGCGGCGCTCGAGATCGTGCTGCGCACCGGCGACCTAATGGATGAAGCCACCATTCGGCTCAATATCGGTTTGGTTCACCTCCTCCTGGGGGAACACGATGCCGCCTTGGAGGAGTTCTCCACTGCTGCTCGTCTGGATAGCACCCTTGGCTCCTTGCGCGGCCTGTCCTACGCCCTGCGCAACATGGGCAGCGTGCTCCAACAGAAGGGGAGTCTGCAGGAGGCAGAGGGAAAGCTGCAGCGGGCCTTGGAGCTGAGTCGCAGGACCGGTGATCGCCGCAACGAGGCACAATGTCTATACTTTTTGGGCGCCGTGCGCCGCGGCCTGCACGATCGGGATCAGGCAGCGCGTTTCTTGCAGGAAGCCGCCGACTGGGCGCGCGCGCTCTTTGTGCCGGAAGTCGAATGGCGGGCCTTGCACGAGCTGGGCCTGCTGGATCGCGAAGCGCGCCAGCTTGAGCAGAGCCGCACCCACTTGCTGCAAGCCCTGCAGGTGATCGAGCAGATGCGCGCACGCATCAGGGTGGCAGAATACCAGGCAGGCTTTATCAACGACAAACAGGAGGTCTATGCCGACCTCATCGACCTTTTGGTGGCAATGGGCCGTGACGAGGAAGCCTTGACTGTGGCCGAGCGTGCGCGGGCGCGTGGCTTTTTGGACCTGCTCAGCAACCGTCAGCTGCACCTTGGCGAGCGGACAGGCACAGATGCCTATGAGAGTCTCTCAAACCTGCAGACACAGCTGCGCACCGTCCAGGAAGAAGTGGCCCGCCTGCGCGGCATGGAGCAAGAGGCCGTGAGCGCTGCGCAGCGTCGGCGGCTGGAAGAGCTGGCGGCCCAGCTTGGAGCCCTGCGTGGCAGGTATGAGGCCCAACTTGTCAAGCTAAAGGAGTCCGACCCGCGCCTGGCCGATATGGTGAGCATCGACCCCTGGCCGGTTGCGCGTCTGCAGGCGCTCCTGCCTCCAGACGCGGCCGTCGTAGCCTACTTCGCCGCCAAGGAACGGCTGTACCTCTGGCTCTTGACCAGGAGCGCGGTCAAGGCATGGGCTGTGCCAGTCGGGCGCGAGGCCCTGGCAACACAGGTGGGAGAACTCCGGCGGGCGATCGCCGAGCTCATGCCGGTCGCTCAACAAAGCACCCGCCTGTGGCAGACCCTTCTTGGGCCTTTGGCGTCATCGCTTCAGGGAATCACTACCCTGATCTTCGTCCCCCATGGCCCGCTCCACTACCTGCCGTTTTCTTGCCTGACAAGTCCTGAAGGCCAATATCTGGTTGAGCGCTTTGCCGTGGCCACCGCACCCAGCAACACCGTGTTGGGAATGTGCATGGAGGAGGGCGGCCGCTTCTTGTCGGTGCCGCGGCGGCAGTTGCGCGTGCTGGCCCTGGGCAATCCGAGCTTGGCAGGCCAGGCGCGCCCCCTGCCCATGGCCGCCAAAGAAGCAGAGAGCGCCTCTCGCAGCTTCCCCAACGTGCACAGCTTCCTCGGCACCGCAGCCCGCGAGACGGTGGTCAAGCAGGCAGGAAACCTTTTTGACCTCTATCTGTTCAGCTGTCATGGCGAATACGATGCCGTCAACCCACTGTTCTCCTGTCTCCTTTTGTCGGCGGACAAGCAGAACGACGGCAGGCTGGAAGCACACGAGATTTTCGCCCTGCGCATGGATAGCTATCTTGTGGCCATGAGTGCCTGCGAAACGGCGCTGAGCGCCCTTGCCGGCGGCGATGAGATTATCGGGCTGACGCGCAGTTTCATCTTCGCCGGCGCCACCTCGCTCTTTGCCAGCCTGTGGAAGGTGGATGATCTGGCCACAGCGATTGTGGTCAAACGCTTCTTGCGCCACATCGCCGAAGGGGAGTCACGCGCAAGGGCGCTACAAAAGGCCCAGCTTCTGGTGATGAAAGAGGTCTACGCCCATCCAGCCTATTGGGCGGCTTTCCAAATTACGGGCGACTTCCGATGAACAACGATGCCACGCACGCATGGGGAAACGTAAGCAGGGCGCTGCGGACTCGCGCCGAGTTAGAAGCGCTGGAAGAGCGTGTGCTCGCTCCCTATGCTACGCGCTCCGCTTTCGGAGAGAGTACCAGACGCTATGCGGAAGACCCTCACCCCTATCGCACCGCCTTCCAGCGCGACCGCGACCGACTTGTGCACTCCCGCGCGTTTCGCCGGCTGAAGCACAAGCGGCAGGTCTTTTTGACGGACGAAGGTGACCACTACCGCACCCGCCTCACGCACACCCTAGAAGTTTCGCAAGTTGCGCGCACGGTCGCCAAGGCCTTGGGACTCAACGAAGAGCTGGTCGAGGCAATTGCCCTGGGTCACGACCTCGGCCACACCCCCTTTGGCCACATCGGCGAGGTTGTGCTGGGCAAAATCATGGCAGGCAATGATACGCTGGATGGCCCTTTGCCCTCGCAATCCTTCGGGGGATTCAAGCACAACTATCAGAGCTTACGTGTGGTGGATTACATCGAGCGCAAGTACGTCCGTCCGGGACTCAACCTCACCGCACCGGTGCGCGAGGGCATCCTCAAGCACACCAGGTTGCAGGAGGGTATCTTTTACCCTGAATTCGATCCGGAGGGTCTCCATCTTGAGCAGGAGATGGCCAGCACCTTGGAGGGCCAGGTGGTGGCTATCTGCGACGAAATCGCCCAGCACACCCACGACCTGGAGGATGGAATCCGCGCGGGGTTTGTGGCCCTCGCCCAGGTCCGCAAGGTGACCCTCGTGCGCCACCTGGAGAGGGAGCTGGGGATCGCCGGGCTCTGGCAGAGCGATCCCTTCCTATATCGAAATCTTCTGGTCAAAGGACTCATCAATGCGCTCATCTCCGATCTGCTACACAACACCGCAGAGAGTCTCGGGCACGTGGCGCCGCCGGGGGCACCTTGGAGCCCCGCACGGGGGCTGGTGGTGAATTTCAGCCCTCAACTTGAACCCCTACACCACGAGCTGGACCAGTTTATCGACGACGAGATCATCTATCACGCCTCCATCTACCGGGCGGATGACCTGGCAGTGCGCATCATTCGCGAGCTGTTCAAGTTCTACCTTCGCTACCCCTCGCAGATGCCAGAATATGTGTTGGGCCGTATCGCCCCGCCTGGGGAGCTGCCCCAGCTGGTGCGCGCTATATGCGACCACATTGCCGGTATGAGCGATAACTACGCCCAGACCGAATGGGCACGGGTGGAGCAGATCGTGCGCACCATGGCAGATGGCCAGCCAGGACAGCATGCCTCTGCCGAGGAGTTGCCATGAGGGTAACCCTGGAGGAAGTGAGCTATCAGTACCGCCAGGTCGTGCCTGGCACCCGCTTAGCGTTGGATCGTGTGAGTCTTGAAATCGGCGAGCGGGAGTTCGTAGCGCTGGTCGGGCCGAGCGGTTCGGGCAAGACTACGTTGATCCAGCACCTGACCGGGCTTCTGCGCCCAACCGGCGGTCGCGTGCTGATCGACGGCAGGCTACTCCCCGCACATGGCCCGGAGCTGAGAGAGCTGCGCCGCCGCATCGGCCTGGTGTTCCAATTCCCAGAGATGCAGCTGTTCGAGGAGACCGTGGCCGCCGATGTCGCCTTCGGCCCGCGCAATCTTGGCCTGTCTGAGGATGAAGTCGATCGCCGGGTGGAAGAGGCGTTGCGCACCGTGGGGCTTGACCCGGAGGCCGTAGCCCTTCGCTCTCCGCACCGGCTGAGTGAAGGGGAAAAGCGCCGCATCGCCTTGGCCGGGGTGTTGGCCATGGACCCGGAGATGCTGGTCCTGGATGAGCCCACCGCTGGCCTTGACCCAAGCGGGGTGCGCCGGATCGCCGAGATGCTTGTCCAGCTGCACGCCCAGGGGAAGACGATCGTGCTTGTCTCGCACAACCTTGACCTGGTCTATGCCCTGGCCCCTCGCGTCATCGTGCTGGCCGGCGGTCGCATTCAGTTTGACGGCCCCAGGGAAGAGCTCCTCCGCCACGAGGAAGTGCTCCTGCGTCACGGGCTGGCTCTGCCGCGCCTGGTGCGGGTTCTCCTGAAGAGCCCGCCGCCAGTGCTCCCGCCACAGGGCCGTCCATTCCTGTCGCTCCGAGAAGTGGAAGAAGCGCTCCACGCCCGCGGCTGACCGATTACACGCCAGAGGCGCGGGGACATGTTCAGAAAGGCGACAGTAAACCACCGCAATTACGAATTCGAAATTGTGACGCAGCGCACACCAGCAAATGTGAAGAAAATGACAAAGCCGCATACCAGAGGGCTGCGCAGACCGAGACAAACAGCCGGCCGTAACGACTTGTACCTGCAGGTGGTTGCGTCGGCCCTTTGCTTTGACCCAATGGACTCCTGTCTTTCGGCCACCTCGGGCGATGGTCAGTTTTTTGCACACTCCCGCGCGACCTTGTCTGCCCACAGGCAGGGGCAAGCTGAACCACAACGAGGTGTGCGAGGAATGAGGGACGAACTGGTAGACACCCTTCCTGAGACGTCAGCGCTTGGGTGTGACTTTCCAGAGGTGGCGGAGCGTAGTGGCAGCACTGCCTTCGGGTTCGACTACTACTATCCCATGGTGAGCCACAACCCGCAGATTCGTCAAATGCTGGCGCTCATCAAGAAGGTGGCGCGCAGTAACGCCACTGTTCTGATTCAAGGCGAGACGGGCACGGGCAAGGAGATGATGGCCGGGCTCATTCAACTGCTGAGCCTGCGGGCCGATAAGCCGTACATTCAGGTCAACTGTGCCGCCTTGCCCGATCAGCTCCTGGAAAGCGAACTCTTTGGCCACGAACGCGGAGCGTACACCGGGGCCTACACCACCCGCATCGGCAAGTTCGAGCTCGCTGACAAGGGTACCCTGTTTTTGGACGAGGTCGGCGACATGGCGCTCTCCACGCAGGCCAAGATTCTGCGCGTGCTGCAGGAGCAGCGCTTCAGCCGCCTGGGGGGGAATCGGCTCATCAGCGTCGACGTGCGGCTCATCGCTGCCACCAACAAAGACTTGGAGCGCGAGATAGAGCTCGGCAACTTTCGCCTGGACCTCTACTACCGCCTGAACGTGGTGCAGATCACCATTCCGCCTTTGCGGGAGCGCCGGGAGGACATTCCCATTCTGGCGGAATACTTCCGGCGCAAGTTCGCCTCGGAAATGAAAAAGGAAGTGGGTGGCTTCACGCCGGAGACCATGCGCCTCCTGCAGAATCACTCCTGGCCGGGGAACATTCGCGAGCTTCGCAACCTGGTGGAACGAGCGGTCATCGTGGCGGCTGAAGGACAGCAGATCACGCCCAATGAGCTTTCGCTTTCCGGCAGAGACTACTTCGCTGCCGGGGGCCAGAACCGCCGTCGTCCAGAGAGCAGCGGGGGAGGGTCTCTGTCAACGCTCAACCTGGCAGTGCTGGAACGCACAGCCATTCTCCAGGCTCTTGAAAGTACCGGGTGGGTGCAGAAGGAGGCCGCGCAACTTTTGGGCATTTCTCCCCGCGCGTTGAACTACAAGATCACGCAACACAACATCACCCATCAGTCGTGGAAGAAAAATGTGTGAGGCAATGGGAAGGAACGCGACAAAGTGGCTCTTAATCACCATCCTCTTCATTCTCCCTGTACTTGCTGCCACGCCGGCGCCTGCGGGCGAGCTGGTCATCGTCTGGGAGCCTAACCCCGAACCCGACGTGGCTGGCTACGTCCTCCACTACGGCACGCGTCCGGGCTCCTATCAGGTGGCCATCGACGTGGGCACGCGCACGCGCTTCAAAGTCGGGTCACTGCAGGATAGCGTCCGCTACTACTTTGCCGTGTGCGCTTACGATCACTGGGACAACGAGAGCAGACTTTCACGCGAGGTCAGTGGAGTTGTGGGACAAGGCGAGCTATTGCCCACCGAGTTCACTCTCCATCCCTGCTACCCCAACCCGTTCACGAGCGAAACGGCGCTTATCTTCGATTTACCAGCACCCATGCGGGTTGAACTGCGGATCTACGACCTGGCGGGCAAGCTGGTGAGGACCTTGCGCCCGGCAGCCACCAATGCGGGCAGCAACCCGCCGCTGTTCTGGGACGGACTTGACGAGAGCAATCGTCCAGTCCCCTCAGGCATCTACTACTGCCAAGGCTTTGGCCCCGATTTCCTCAGTCGGCCCATTCGCATCATTCGGCTGCGCTAAGACCTCATCGCACCACCAGCACGGGCACCACGGCGCGGCCTTCGCTCGTCACGATGCTAAAGAAGTACCGGCCGCTGGGCACTGCCATACCCCAGCGGTCAGTGCCACCCCAGCTGAGCGTGTGCCAGCCTGATCCTTGCTGCCCCAAATCAAAGCGCCGCAGCAGACGCCCCCCTGCATCGAAAAGCTCCACGACCACCAGGCTCCTTTCGCCCACCTGGTAGCTCAACACCGTGTGCTGGTTGCATGGATTAGGCGCGCAGTAGGCAACCACCTGGCGACCGGACATCCGCTCCGAATTCCTCCTCCCCACCTTTGTCTGCCCAAAGAAGAACTCTTGCAGCCGCGCAAATAGCGCCGTGAGGAGGTCGACATCGGCCACCGTCTCCAGCGGTATGGCCACGTACACTACCCTTCCTGGCACGAGGCCTTCAGGGAAAAGGCCGGCAAACTGGACTCCGGCGACCTGGTCGCCGCCATAGAGCAAGCAGGGCGTGCTCCCTTCCGCCGGTTCGATCACATCCGCTGCCAGCTCCGCGTGAGAGCCCATGGCAAAATCAAAGCGCAACCCCTCCCACAGTGATTGCCCGGCGCCAACCGCTTCCTGGACCGCGGCGCTGTCAGAGACAAAGTCCGCCTTCAAGAAATGATGGAGGAACTCGTCACCCGCCCTTCCAGCATCGCCATCCAAAGCGGCAGCGACGTTCGAGCCGGACAGGAAAAGGTTGCCGCCGTGGCGAAGATAGCTCCGCAGGGCCTCCTGCTCTGTTGCAGTTAGGGGCCCCTCTTCTACTCCGTCGTCGCCGACAAACCACAGCACCCCCTCATAGTCCTCCAGGCGCACGCTGCCGTCGACGACCGCCGAGTCGCTACAGGTGTGGAAGTAGCCGCCGATGCTGGCGAGCACCTGGCCATAGGTGAAGGCGAAGGAGTGCGCGGGGAGGTGCCAAGCGCTCCCCGGGCTCCACCGGTCAAACCCATCCACAATGAGCCACCTAGGCGGAGGGCCGTGAAAGATGCCATAGACATCAGAAGGCGGGCTGGCATTCTTCTGCGGCGAGTCATCCAGCGCAACCACGCGAAAGTAGAGGGGTCGTGCCACCGTCGTCGCGAACACCCTGGACTCCGCAGTCTGCCCTAGGGAGCTCTCCGTGTCCAACAGCCGCCAATTCAGGTGGTCGAAGGAGTACGACAGCCGGTAGCCAAGTAGGTCCTCGGCCGGACTTGGGTACCAGGAGACTTCGATGCCCTGGTGCCTCTGCCGCACAGCCCGCAGGTCCGGCACCGGTGGGGGAATGGTATCTTGAGGGAGGACCTCCACGGTGACCGCGGCGATCGCCTGATTGCCGCGAGTGTCCTCTGTGAACACCATCACCTGGTAGAATCCCCGGGCCAAGAGCGCGGTGTTCCAGTAGCCATTAGCGTTCACCGCGTTGGTGACAATGTACACGTGGCTGGAGCTGCTGGAGAGCTGCTTAAAGTAGACATTGTGGACAAAGCTGTTGTCAGGCTTGGAGTCGAATTGGAACCGAACGCCGTTGTTTGCTGGCTCGTCGACTACCACACTCCCATCTGCGCTCAGGATGCGATAGCCGATCTTGTAGGTGCCATTATTTCTGCAGGAGAGGGACGATTCGGGTGGGCCGTTCTGCTCATCAACCTTGGCGACAATGTCCACCAATCCAGAGACTCTCCGGTCGGCAAACTCCTTGTCGCTGCCGTCCTGGAATAGCCGCACGTAGCGAATGACGGGCGGATAGGTGTCTACGTAAGGAGTGAGCCCACCGCCTGGCCGCAAAGGGTTGATCTCCGCCCCTGAGTAGCCGTCCACGAAATGGACGTGGCCCATGCCAGGAAGGATGGTGCCCAACACCGTTTGGCTCTGCCACACCTGGTCGCCAACCTCGAGGGCAGGGTTCGGTTGAATGTGGACATAGGCGTGCTCCCTCACTCGGACATAGGCGTTTGAGCCGCTGGGGCTGAGAGCGGTGATGTGCTGGCTTTGCACGGGGTATACCGGCGTCCCATCCGGCTTTGGGATGTCCACGCCGTTGTGAAAGTGGTCTGAGGGCTCGGTATCGCGAAATTCACAGAAGGTGCCGGTGATTTCCAAGCTGACGTTGAACGGCGCCACAGGCCATGGGTACTGCGCCTGCGCCATGCTGGAGGCGCACGCACCCAGAAGCATCACCAGCCGCAGGGGGAGTTTCCTACTCATTCGTCGCCCTCAGCACGATGCAGTGGGTCGCCAGACCGACGACAATCGTCCGCAGGTCGCGCGAGGCGTGGAGAGCAGGAACCAGGACCTCTTGTCCTGGGAAGGCTTGACGATCGAGCACCAGGCCGCTGCGGCCCAGCACAGCTACCTCCACGTCAAAGAGAACAAAGTCGCGATCTCCGGGCCGCGCCCGCGCCGAAAGCACTGCGCACGTGTCAAGAGACGGCGTGGCGACCAGGGCGGCAAGAAAGCGCACCGCAGTGGGCTCTTCCCATCTCCAGAGCACAGAAGCGTCTTCCAAGTCCACCAGAGCAAGCGAGCGCTTTTCTGCCAGCAAGAGGCGGCGGCGGTCAGAGGAGAAGGAAACCATGCGGGTGAGAAGTGGGAACGTGGCCCGCCGGCGCCCCAGGGAATCGAACACCTCGGTGAATCGTGCCAGCTCAGAGTAGGCATCGTCCCAGGAGTAGCTTGCGGCCACGACCAGGTCGCCCTCTGGCGCGAGCGCAACACTTGCCGCCGTTTGCCCGGCAAGGCGCCGGCGCCACCTCTCGTCCCCGCGCACTGAGAACAGGGTCAAGATCGCCGGCTCGCCTGGCGCCGCCCCAGGGGAGCTGGAAGAACACCGCTTAGTGGCAACGGCTACGCACCTCCCGGTGGCGTCGGCGGCGATGGCAAGTGGTCGCTCTTGACACGGAGAACCGGGAAAAAGCTGCAGCGTCCGGCGCCACCCGCCATGACAGAACTCCAAACGCGCCTCGGCTGTCCACGCCAGGACCACACCCCCACCCACCACTAACGTTACGGCAGGAAATGGTTCTGCGGGTGTGCCCTCTGCGCTGTAGGCGCCAAGCTGTCGGCCTTCCGCGTCGTACACCTGTACGCTCGTCAAGGGCCGGTCGGGTGCTCCTGTTGTGTGGACAATGCCAAGCAGCCTGCCTCCAGCGTCCATCACCGCCGAGGACCCAGCGGGCAGCTCCACCTGATTCCGCACCGCCCCTTGTTCGTCCAGGAAGCGGACTTGCTCCCGCATCACCACGGCGCGGGGATGGGCACGGTCCCCTTCGCCCCACAACCAGTGCACCACTGGCTGTGGCCAACGCGCCGCACGCTGCTTTTCGGCTCGATATCGAAGCTCGCTTTTCTGCTGCGCAGCGAGGCCAGCGAACACCAGCACCATCAAGACCAGCACTGGCCACGAGCGTTGTCCGACCATCCTTCACTCCTCGCGATACCGATTGGTGATGGGCATGCGTCGGTCTTTGCCAAAGGCCCGTGGCGTGATCTTGATGCCCGGCGCCGCCTGTCGCCGCTTGTACTCGCTGACTTCCACCATGTGCGCCACCCGTCGCACCGTATCTGGGTCAAACCCGCGCGCCACGATCTCTGCGATGCTCAAGTCACGTTCCACATACGCCTCGAGGATTGGATCCAGCACGCTATATGGCGGCAACGAGTCTTCGTCCTTCTGATCAGGTTTCAATTCCGCCGTCGGCGCTCGCTGCAACACCGACTCGGGGATCACGGGACGTCCCCTGGCAGCATTGAAGGAGTGAGCCAGCTTATAGACCAGCGTCTTGGGCACGTCTTTCAGTACGGCAAAACCTCCCACCATGTCGCCGTAGATCGTGCAGTAGCCCACAGCCAATTCGCTCTTGTTGCCGGTCGCCAGCACCAGCCAGTGGAACTTGTTTGCCAGCGCCATCAAGATATTGCCCCGTATACGCGCCTGGATGTTCTCCTCGGTCACGTCCTCGGGCAGCCCGCGGAAATGTTCGGCCAGAATCTCCCGGTAACACGCCACCGCCCGATGGATGGGCACTACTCTGAAGTCGATCCCCAGGTTGTGCGCCAAGAGTTCTGCGTCGTCCATGCTCCTCTGGCTGGTGTAGACGGAAGGCATGCTGACACCGGTCACGTGCTCGGGCCCCAGGGCCTCGGCAGCAATGGCAGCCACCAGGGCGGAGTCGATTCCCCCGCTCAGGCCGAGCACTACGTGGGTAAAGCCGTTCTTGCGCACGTAATCTCTTGTTCCCAACACCAGCGCGCGCCATACTTCTTCCTCCAGTCCCAGGCTCTCTTGTTCGCGCCTTGGCAAAGGGGGGCACTGCTCATTTCGCACCTCGCTCAACCGCACCTGTCGTTTGCGGTAGGGCGAGCGAAATGAGCGACGCCGCGCCTGAAAGTCCCTGTCCTTGCGGCGTAGGGCATGTACCTCTGGCACCTCGAGGTCCGCCACAATCATGTCCTCAGCGAAAGCCCTGCCCCGGGTTATGATCTCACCCGTGGGGGCGATGACCAAGCTTTGTCCGTCGAACACCAGCTCGTCTTGACCACCCACCAGATTGCAGTAGGCAAGGAATGTCCGGCACTGGCGCGCGCGCTCGCTCATCATCTGTTCCCTCTCCCGCCCTTTCAAGGCGTGAAACGGCGAGCACGAGATGTTGACTACCACCTGGGCCCCGCCCGCGAAGGCAAGAGTCTCCACCACCCCCTCGGGAACCCACAAGTCCTCACACACCGAAACCCCTATCCGCACCGAACCCACCTGCACCAGCAGCACCTCGTGGCCGGGGAGGAAATAGCGCTTCTCATCGAAAACGCCATAGTTGGGCAGGCAGATCTTGTGGTATATCGCTGTCACCTTGCGGTCGGCGATGACGGCCGCGGCATTGTGCAGCCCTGCTCTGTCCCGGTGGGCAAAGCCAACGACGGCAATCAGACCGCGGCAGGCAGAGGCCACCTCTTGGAGCGCCGCCTCATTGTCGGCCACAAACCGGGGCCGAAGCAGGAGGTCTTCCGGAGGATAGCCGCTGAGCACCAACTCCGGGAAAATGGCGACCTGCGCTCCCGCATCCCGGGCGCGACTCAGGCTCTCCATTACCAGGCGGGCGTTCCCTCGCAAATCTCCCACCGTCGGGTTTAGCTGGAATAGGACTATCCTCAGCGCGTCTTTCATGACCTCGATCGGCCTCCTGTTTCCCTCGGCTCCGCCATAGATTCCGAGCGCTCCCACATCAGGCGCAGACCCTCATCAATGCCATGAAGAGGAGTTGAAAGGAGGGCGTGGGCCAGGTCAGTGCGCAGACTCACATCCAGAGGCCTTGGCGCCAGCTGGCGGTGATCGTTCATTCGTCGCCTTTGGAGCAACAGTTCGCTGAACCCCGATGCACGGGCAAGCCGTCGCCCAAACGTGAAGCGATCCACTCGCTCCGGACCGCCAAGATGGATCACCCCTACCCAGGAATGTGCCGCGAGCTCGAGGAGAGCCTGGGCCAAGTCGGAAACGAGGATGGGTGTGCGAATCTGATCCACAAAGAGCGGGATAGGCTGGCCGGACATCAGGCGCTGCTCAATCCAGGTGGAGAAAGACGAGCCTCCGGTACGCGGCCGGCCGTAGATGAGGGCAGACCTGGCGATGACATGGCTGGCACAGTGGGCGCGCACCAGCGCTTCTGCCTCCACCTTCGTCTCACCGTAGACGTTGATGGGGTTGGTCGCATCGGTTTCTGAGTACCATCCTCGCGAGCCGTCGAACACCATGTCTGAGGAGACAAACACGAGCCGGGTGCCATGCTCGCCGCACCACTGCGCCAGGTGCCCGGTAGCCTCCACATTCGCCACCCGGGCCTGCTCCGCGTGTGTTTGACAATAGTCCAGATCCGTGAGGGCCGCGCAGTGGATTATCGCCTCGGCTGAAAGGGCCTGCAACAGGCGCCTCGTCGCCCTCTGGTCCTGGAGGTCCACCTGCACCGCCTCCACGCCGGGCAAGCGGAAGGGGTGATAATGCCATGTACCATAAACGCGCCACTTGCCGATCGCACGAGCAGCGACGTGTCCTCCCAAAAAGCCTCCTGCCCCCGTGACCAACAACCGTAGGAGCGCCTTTCTGCCCGCTCGCATGCACTGCTCACAGGTTTGCCTTGGGCCGACGCCTGCCGAACAGGACCGCGCAGGGCGCGTTCTTGGGTACCAACGCCTGCAGCTGAGCGCACCAAAGGGCAGCGAACGTACGACAGCTGCGCGCTCCATCCACTGCCTCCTCCTTGGGGAAGGAGGCATGCTCACAGCGCAGATCGCAGAACTTGATGCGCGCCGTGCTCACGCCCGCGTTGTCGTCACCTGGCATGCTTGAGTCGCCTCCGCATCTCCAGCCCCGCGCAGAAACCGGTTGACATTGAGTGCAGAGTTTTGTATTGTGCCATCAGCACCACTCTGCGCACTGTGGACACCAGGGAGGAACTATCCCATGCGCCTGAAGCTAATAGTGGTCGGAAGACCGAAAAACAGCCACCTACGCGCCCTGGCCGAGGACTATGTTGAGCGTCTCGGCCATTACGCCAGCATCCAGGTGGCGTACATCAAAGAGCGCCGGGGCGGACATGGCACCGCCCACCCGGAGGAGCGGCTGCTGGAGCGCCTGGACCCTCACGACTTTGTGGTGGCGCTGGACGCGGGTGGCCAGATGATGTCCTCCCCAAAGCTGGCAAGCTTCCTCGCCACCCACGCCAGATCCGGCTCGCGCTCACTCACCTTTGTCATCGGCGGACCAACTGGCGTTGGCGAAGGGGTCAGGAAACGGGCTGAACTCCTTCTGTCGCTGTCCCCAATGACCTTTCCCCACGAACTCTGCCTGGTCTTGCTCCTGGAACAGCTCTACCGCGGCATGACCATTTTGCGCGGAGAACCCTACCACAAGTGAGTCCAGCAGCTCGCGGCAAAAGGCCGTCTCCTCCTGCCCGCTGTGCTGGGCATTGGGCCCCAGTGCGGGGAGTCACCAGTGCGACACAGCGCTTGCCATCAAGTGGTGTGGCCGGTGTGGCATCGCCGATGCTATTCGAGGATCTCCAGAGTGGCGTGTCGCCCGGATTTGCGCGCCACGGCGCTGAGCAGTACACGGATGGCGTGGGCGGTGCGACCATTCTTGCCGATGACCTTGCCCATGTCCTGCCGGGCCACACGCAACTCGTACACGATGGTCGTCTCCCCATAGACTTCGGAGACCCTGACCTGATCCGGATCGTCCACCAAATGCTTGACGATGTACTCCAGGAACTCCTTCATGGCTATCCCCTTCCTTTCGACAGGTCCGATCCGCGATAGCCGGCGAGCCCCAGACCAGTGGGCGCAGCGGGCGAAGTAGTACCTGGCACGTGTGCGCCTGCACCTTGTCGCTTTCGCGACGGCATCTGTCGCGGGCACTTCTGCTGCCGATAATATACCCCACTGCGCCCACATTGTCAAGGAAAAAAGTATGAGCGAGTCTGCCGAGAGCAGGGCCCCTCCCTGCAAACGGACAATTGTGCGAATCCGCAGGCACCAGAAAAGCCGCGTTTTTTCGTTCGTGGCCAAGCGATGCCGGTCGGTCACCTCAGAGCCTGTTATGTATTCCTATGCGAAAGTTTCGCTGGCTATGCTCCGGTATCGTATCTTGACTTTTGAAGCTGGAACGCTATATTTGCACTGCGTTGTTAGCACTCTCTTGCGGCGAGTGCTAACGCGCCAGATCGATGGGACGCATGGGACAAAGTAGCTAAGGAGGAGCAACTATGAACATCAAGCCGTTAGCTGACCGAGTGGTGATCAAGCCTCTTGAACCTGAGGAGAAGAAGCAAGGGGGCATCATCATCCCCGACACGGCCAAGGAGAAGCCCCAGCAGGGCGAGGTGATTGCCGTGGGGCCGGGCAAAGTGAGCGAATCGGGACAGAAGATCCCCATGGAGGTGAAGAAAGGCGACCGCGTGCTGTACGGCAAGTACTCCGGCACAGAGGTCACTGTAGACGGTGAGGAGCTCCTCATCATGCGCGAAAGTGACATCCTGGCTATTATCTAATTCTTCTTTCGGATGTGGACGTTGCAGAAGCATTCACGGGAGGTAGAGCGATGCCAAAGATCTTGAGTTTTGATGCTGAGGCGCGAGCAGCGATCAAGCGCGGTGTGGACAAGTTGGCCGATGCAGTGCGTGTGACCCTTGGTCCTAGAGGGCGCAATGTCGTAATCGACAAGAAGTTTGGGGCCCCCACAAGCACTAAGGATGGCGTCACCGTGGCCAAGGAGATCGAACTGGAAGATCCGTTCGAGAACATGGGAGCCCAGTTGGTGCGGGAAGTTGCCTCCAAGACCAGCGACGTGGCAGGCGATGGTACCACCACGGCGACGATTTTCGCCCAGGGCATCTTCCATGAGGGGATGAAGAATGTAACTGCTGGTGCCAATCCCGCCCATCTGAAGCGCGGGATCGACAAGGCGGTGGCCGCGGTGGTAGAGGAGATAAAGCGACTGAGCAAGCCTCTGCCCGGCAAGACCGAGATCGCTCAGGTCGGGGCAATTTCCGCTAACAATGACAAGAGCATCGGCGACCTTATTGCTGACGCCATGGAGAAGGTGGGCAAAGACGGCGTCATTACCGTGGAAGAGGCCAAGTCCACCGAAACCACCCTTGAGGTGGTCGAGGGGATGCAGTTTGACCGCGGCTACATCTCCCCCTACTTCGTCACCGACCCAGACAACATGGAAGCGGTGTTGGAGGAGCCACTGATCCTGATCCACGACAAGAAGATCAGTGTGATGAAGGACCTGCTCCCGATTCTCGAGAAGGTCGCGCAGATGGGTCGTTCTCTGTTGGTCATTGCCGAAGACGTGGAGGGTGAGGCCCTGGCAACCCTGGTGGTGAACAAGCTACGCGGCACCCTCAAGGTGGCGGCGGTAAAGGCTCCCGGCTTCGGCGATCGGCGCAAGGCCATGTTGGAGGACATCGCTATCCTGACCGGCGGGCGGGTGATCTCCGAGGAAGCAGGCTTCAAGTTGGAGAATGCCACCACCGGTGACCTCGGTCGGGCCAAGCGCGTGACCATCGACAAGGATAACACTACCATCGTCGAGGGTGGTGGCGATCCTGCGGCCATCAAAGGGCGCATCGCCCAGATCAAGAAGCAGATTGAAACTACCACCTCCGACTATGACCGCGAGAAGTTGCAGGAGCGCTTGGCCAAGTTGGCCGGTGGCGTGGCCGTGCTGAACGTCGGTGCCGCCACTGAGGTGGAGATGAAGGAGAAGAAGGCGCGCGTGGAGGATGCGCTGCACGCCACCAGGGCGGCAGTTGAGGAAGGTATCGTGCCCGGTGGCGGCGTGGTGTTCATTCGCGCCCTGCCGGCCTTGGACAAGCTGCAGGTGGAAGGCGACGAGAAAGTGGGCGTCGACATCATCCGCCGCGTCCTTGAAGAGCCGGTGCGGCAGATCGCCGAGAACGCCGGTTGGGAAGGCTCCATCGTCGTGCAGAAGGTGAAAGAGGGCGAAGGTGCCTTTGGCTTTAACGCCGAGACCGAGCAATTTGAGGACCTGATGAAGGCAGGGGTGATTGACCCCACCAAGGTGGCGCGGGTGGCGTTGCAGAATGCCGCCAGCGTGGCAGGCCTCATGCTCATGACCGAGGCGATCATCGCCGAGAAGCCGGAAAAGGAAAAGTCCTCGCCGGCCATGCCTCCGGGCAGTGACATGTATTGATTGAGAAGGCAGCTACCGACCCCCGCGGTTCGCCGCGGGGGTTTTTTGTTGGCCGAGGGAATTTGCCTTGACTTTGTACTATTATTTTGATAAATTGAAAGCCCCAAAAAACAATGGCTCGGGCGTCTACGCGGCAGCGGTCAATGCCTTCGGGAGTCGACTCCTCGCTTGGACGTTATACGGTTAAGCAACATGGTCTTCTACGCCTACCACGGCGTGGAGGAAGGCGAACGGGACGCGGGTCAGCGCTTTGAAGTAGATGTGGAACTGGCCGCTGACCTGCGTGTGCCCGGCCATACCGACCGCCTTCGCGACACAATCGACGCCCGGCAGGTCTACCGTGTGGTGGAAGAGGTGGTCATTCAAGGGGACTTTCGCCTGGTGGAGGCGCTGGCGGAAAGCATTGCGGCAGCACTTTTGGAGCAATTCTCCGTGCAGGGAGTGGTCGTGCGGGTGCGCAAACCGTTTGCTCCCATCCCTGGGGTGTGCGATGGCATCGAGGTGGAGATCGCCCGTGAAGCGTAGCCGCTCCAGGGCCGCGGAAGTCTATCTCTGCCTGGGGAGCAACGTGGGCGACAGAGCAAGAAACCTCACCTTGGGCCTGCAAGGTCTGGCCACTCTGCCCTTGACCAGGGTGGCGGCCCTATCCTCGGTGTATGAGACCGAGCCCTTGGGGTTCAAGGAACAGCCAATGTTTTTGAACCTGGTGGCGAAGGTGGTCACCGGCCTGCCCCCGCTCCGCCTGCTGGGGATGGTGCAGGACATCGAGGAGCGCCTGGGCCGGCAGCGCACCCAGCGTTGGGGGCCGCGGACCCTGGACATCGACATCCTGCTCTATGACCAGCTGGTGTACGCAGATGCCGTGCTCACTATCCCCCACCCGCGCTTTGCCGAGCGCCGCTTCGTCCTGGTGCCGCTGGCCGAACTGGCGCCCGCCCTGCAGCCTCCGCACATGGGAGGCAAAACGGTGCAGCAGCTCCTTGCCGAATGCCAGGATACCAGTACGGTGCGTCGCTCAAGTGAAACGTGCAGCATGGCTCGAGCCCGGGGTGGAGCGTGAAACGCGACTACATTGCCATCGAAGGTGTGATAGGGGTGGGAAAGACCAGTCTGGCTACTAAACTGGCAGAACGCTATAACGCCAGGGTCGTCTACGAAAAGCACGAAGAGAACCCATTCCTGGCTGACTTTTATCGCGACCCCCGGCGTTATGCATTCCAGACCCAGATATTCTTTCTGTTGAGCCGGTACCGCCAGCAGCAGACAATCCCACAGCGGGACCTGTTCCACGAAATGATCATCACCGACTATCTCTTCGCCAAGGACAGGATCTTTGCTCATCTGACCCTTGAAGACCGGGAGCTGTGGCTCTATGACCACATCGCCTCGCTGCTTGAGAAGGACATCCCCAAGCCGGATCTGGTCATCTACCTCCAGAGCAATTTGGAACGACTGATGCAAAACATTCGCAAGCGGGGGCGGGCATACGAACGTAACATTTCGGAGGACTATTTGCGCTCTCTCAACGATGCGTATAATCAGTTCTTCTTTCACTACAACGCCACACCGCTTCTGGTAGTGAACACCGTCCAGATCGATTTCGTCATCAATGAGGAGCACTTCGAGGACCTGGTACGACAGATCGAGCGGCCCCTCTCAGGGACCGAGTACTATTCTCCTTCGCCCTGGTGAGCTTTTATGTTCTTCCGTCTACTCCTCTTTGCCCTCCTTATTTATCTGGCCCTCAAGGTGTGGAGGTTGCTCTCTGGATTCTGGGTCTCAGAGCGTCCCACGGTGAAAGGGACGCCGCGGCAGCAGCACCCGCCTCTTGACTTGGAAGGGAAGGACGTGGAGGAGGCGAAATACCGCGAAATTGACGACTCCAAAGGCAGCGACCATGGCGAAGTGAGACCGGCCCCGAAGAAGTCCGGCTAGTGGCATGGGAGTGCGACAGGGAATGGATGCATGCGTATCTATCGTCGGGTAATAAAATACGTACTGCGCTACTGGAAAGAGCTGGTGGCCTCGTGCGTGTGCATGGTCTTTTTTGTGGCCTTCAGCACGGTTTCCATCGGCCTGGTCATGCCCTTTGTCAATCTGCTCTTCGACACCCAGGGCCAGGAGGAAGTGGTCGCCCACCATAGCCCCGCTCCCGCATTGCCGCTCGTCCAGACCGAAAAGGCGGTGCCGAATCTTCGCCAGCAACTGGAGGATTACCTCCAAGGGGTTTTTGCCCGCTACAGCCGTCCGCATGCCCTTCGCCTCCTCTGTGTGGTAATGCTCGTCGGTTTCTTTTTGAAAAACCTCTTCCGTTTTGGGCAGACCTACTTCATGGCGCCGGTGGAGCAAGGGGTAATCCGGGATTTGCGCAATGAACTCTATCGGCATTTCCATCGCCTGTCCTTGGACTTTTTCCATGGCGAAAGGGCAGGACAGCTCATTTCTCGGGTCACCTACGACGTCACCGTGATCAACGCTTCTATTACCGCCGCCATCAACAGCATCTTCCGCGACCCCCTGATGATCCTCATCTACCTGGGGGTGATGGTGGTGCTGAGCTGGAAGCTGACGTTGGTGGCCGCGTTGATCTTTCCCGGGGCAGGCTATTTTATCGCTCACTTTGGCAACAGGCTCAAGCGCGACAGTTTGCGCCAGCAAGAGCGCATCGCCGATCTCACCTCGCTCATCCAGGAGGGGATCTACGGGGCGCGCGTCATCAAGGCCTTTACCCGCGAGCAGTACGAGGTCGCCCGCTTCGAGCGAGAGAACCAGCGCTTCTTCGACACGGTGGTGCGAATGACGCGCATCCGCAAACTGGGACCCTGCGTCACCGAGTACATCGGCGTCATTGTCGGCGTCTTGGTGTTGTACGCGGGCGGCATGGAAGTCCTGCACGCCAACGGCTCCTTGTCGCCCGGCGGTTTTGTCCTCTTCCTCGGCGCCTTGTTCTCCATTATGGAACCACTCAAGCTCTTAGGGCAGGTACACAATGCCCTCAAGGAAGGGGTGGTCGCGGGACAACGCGTCTTTGCCGTCTTGGACACACCACCTCACGTGGCCGATCGGCCAGGGGCGGTCGTTTTGACTGATTTCCGCCATGAGATTGTCTTCGACAGAGTCTCTTTCCGCTACGATCATGATGCCGAGGTGCTTCAGGATGTTTCTCTCCGCATCAGGCGGGGCGAAGTGGTAGCCATCGTGGGGCCCTCGGGTGCGGGCAAATCCACCGTGGTGGACCTTCTCATCAGGTTCTATGACCCCACTTCCGGGCGCATCCTCATCGACGGACACGATTTGCGCGACGTGAAGATTGAATCCTTGCGGCGACTCCTGGGCGTCGTCACCCAGGAGACCATCCTTTTCAACGACACCGTGCGGAACAATATTGCTTACGGTCTGGACGGCGTCCCCATGGAGAAGGTCATAGCGGCAGCCAAGGCGGCAAACGCGCACGAGTTCATCATGGATATGCCCCAGGGATACGACACCGTCATTGGCGACCGTGGCGTGAAGGTGTCTGGAGGAGAGCGCCAGCGCCTGGCCATCGCCCGGGCGATCCTTCGCGATCCGCCCATCTTGGTGTTCGACGAGGCCACCTCAGCTCTGGACACCGAATCGGAAATGCTGGTGCAGGAGGCGATCGCCAACCTGTTGCAGGGACGCACGTCGCTGGTGATCGCGCACCGTCTCTCCACTGTGCGGAACGCCGATCGCATCGTCGTCTTGGACCAGGGGAGCGTGGTAGAAGAGGGGACGCACGAGGAGCTCATGCGTACCAGCGGCCTATACCGACGACTGTACGAGATGCAGTTTAGCGAATGAGGCAAGGGAACACCGACATAGCACTTCGCTGGAACAGGATCCTGGCTGCGGTCACGCGGGGGGCGCTCTACGTCACGGTGGCCGCAATGCCATTTAGTATCGCCCTGACGCAGAGCGCCTTGGCCATTTCGGTGTTCGCCTGGCTTGGGCGGATGGTGTTGGAACGGCGCCTGCTGGTGCAGCGAACTTCATTGGAGCTTGCATTTCTGCTTTACGTGGCCGCCGAATTGCTATCTCTGGTCTTCTCCGTCAATTTCCCCAATGCGGTGATGTACCTCAAACGGCTCCTGCTCATTCCCACCGTGTACGTGGTGGCGAGCAATGTGGAGAGTGAACGCATGCTCCAGCGCCTTCTAGCGACATTTGTCGTTTCGATGTCGTTGTACTCCCTCTGGGGCGTAGCCTCGTTTGTGGCCAACCCATCGCAGCGGGTGCGGCACATTCACAACTCCATGACCGCCGGCGGCCTTGCCATGATAGCCACCATCGCCGCGGCGGCAGTGGTATGCGAGCAAGGCAAGAAGGGCCTCCGGGCTTTGGCTTTGGCCGCTGCGCTGGCGAACGCCGCCTGCCTCTTCTTGACCAACACACGTGGCTCCTGGCTCGGCCTTGCCGCAGCATTAGTGCTCATGGCCTTGTTGGTTGACTGGCGATTGATGCTGATTGTCCCGGTGCTTGCCGCGATTGCTTACTTTGCCGTACCCGACGAATACAGGGCGCGTGTGACTCACTTCTTTGACCCTCATTACCGCACCAATGCCTACCGCATCACCTGGTGGAAAACCGGGTGGCGCATTTTCAAGGACCGCCCCATTTTTGGGGTAGGCGACATTGACACGGCCACGATCTACCATCAGTACATGGGCCCCGAGGAGAGGCAAGTCGTCGGACACTTCCACAATAACTTAGTCCACATTGCGGTAACGTTGGGGGCCGTTGGCCTGGCGGCGTTCACGTTCCTCATGGTACGGATCATCCTCTTGCTGGCGGCGGCGCGAAAAGCGGCGCACTCGCCGATCCTGAGGGCGGTGACTTTGGCGGGCCTTTGTGGGTTTGTCGCCTTTGTGGTGAACGGGCTCTTCGAGTGGAACTACGGGGACGCAGAAATAGTCACCGTGCTCTGGTGGTTGGTGGGCATGGTGGTGGCAGCGGCTGCGTTGGCCCGGCGCTCGCAGGCCTTGAGTTCAATAGTGCTGGAAGTGCCCGCCTGAGCGGCGCGGGCCCATCTTGCCACGCTTCGTGCTGGCGGGAAGCCCCCCGGAGGCGAATCGCTTGCTCGAGACAAGAAACGTGGCGGTCGTGTGTAAGGTCGGGGCAAAAACTGGCGACAATTTCTGGAGGGAACGGTGAGAAAGGTGGTCGTCACAGCCGAGGCACCTCAGGCCATAGGGCCCTATAGCCAAGCGGTGGTTTCCAGTGCTCGCCTGGTGTACACCGCAGGCCAACTGGGGCTGGACCCCCGCACCGGCGAACTGGTCGGGCCGGGGATCAAGGAACAGACGCAGCAGGCGCTGGCCAACCTGGCTGCGGTCCTGCAGGCCGCCGGGTCTGGTCTGGACAAGGCGATCAAGACTACGGTGTTCCTGGCCGACATGAGCGAGTTTGCGGCCATGAACGAAGTTTATGCGCGCTTCTTCCCCTCTGCGCCGCCTGCCCGTTCCGCAGTGCAGGTGGCGAGGTTGCCCAAGGACGCGCGCGTGGAGATCGAGGCTGTGGCTGAAGGTGCATAAGGCCGCGCTCATTACCATACTCTTCGCCTTGAGCGTGGAAGCCCAGGAGCTGAACTCCAGCGGTCTTCCCAACCCTCTGTTTGCGCCCGCGCACACAGAGGTTCGGGCTGATTCGCAGGTCACCGCTCGCCGTTCACCTACCGGAGCGATGATGCGCTCGCTCCTTGTGCCCGGGTGGGGCCAGTGGTACAACGGCAAGAAGTGGAAGGCTGCCCTGGCCTTCGGCACCGAGTGTGCCTTCGCAGGCCAGGCCATTGTTCAGAACCAGCGCCTGCAGCGGGCTTCAGACCCGGCCGCGCGCGAATATTACTTGAGCAGCCGCAATGCGGCAAACTGGCTGCTGGCCCTTGTCGTGCTGCTGAGCATGCTGGATGCATATGTGGATGCGCACTTTTCTGACTTTGACGAGAGTCCTGACCTTGCGCTTGCCAGCCGGAGCTGGAGTTGGGCAGATGCGTCCTCGTCCTGGGCGCCATGCCTTCGCCTGTCGGTAAAGTTCTGAGCGGAACGTTCTGATACTTGGAGGTCTCTGTGGCGGAACGGCACACACAACGAGGCACGTGGGGCTCATCAGCAGGGTTCATTCTGGCTGCCGCCGGTTCGGCCATCGGCCTTGGCAACATCTGGCGCTTCCCTTATGTCGTCGGCGAAAACGGAGGGGCCGCCTTCGTGTTGTTGTACCTGGTCTGTGTCCTTTTTATCTCCGCGCCAGTGATGATCGCCGAGCTCGTAGTGGGCCGCCATACGCAGCGCAACCCCGTGGGCGCATTCCACACGCTCCTACCCGGAAGCCCGTGGAAACTGATCGGGGCGCTGGGTGTGCTGACGGGCGTAGGCATCCTCTCCTTCTACTCGGTGATCGCCGGTTGGACTCTGCAATACGCGGTGCGTTCCGTGCTCACCCCCAACTACATCCGCTACAGTCAAGAGGAGGCTGACCGGCTCTGGGCCAGCTTTGTCAACAATCCCGACAACCTTCGCCAAGTCTTGGCAGAGGAGGGGCTCGTTGCGCACAACCCTCACGACCTTTCCGAGCAGGAGGTGCGGGCGCTTTGGCAGTCTTTCGGTGAAAGGCCGGATTTCACCGCGTTCAAAGAGAAGATGTTAGGGCGCCTGCACAACCGTGCCCTGTTCGAACAATTTGCTTCGCATCCCTTCTTGCCCACATTGTACCTGTTGCTCTTCATCGTCCTAACTGGTGCGGTGGTTGCGGGAGGAGTGGGAGCCGGTATTGAACGCTGGTCCCGCATTTTGATGCCCATACTCTTCGTCTTGCTCGTGCTCCTGGCTGTTCGAGCAGTGACCCTGAAGGGGGCCTCGCAGGGGCTGGTTTTCTATCTCAAGCCTGACTTTGGCAAAGTTACCATCGAGTCTTTCGCCAAAGCTCTGGGCCAAGCATTCTTCTCCCTGAGTCTGGGCATGGGCACCATGATCACGTACGGGAGCTACGTCTCCAAGAGGGAGAGCATCCCGCGTTCGGCCGGATGGATCTGCCTGTCTGACACGCTGGTGGCTTTCATCGCCGGCTTGGTGATCTTCCCCACGCTGTTTGCCATGGGCTTTCGCCCGGATGCCGGGGTGAGTCTGGTCTTTGTGGTGCTGCCATCCATCTTTGCCCACATGCCCGCCGGCGCTCTCTTTGGGGCAGCCTTCTTCGTGCTCCTCAGCGTGGCTGCGCTTACCTCCACGATCTCCCTGCTCGAAGTGCCTGTTGCCTACCTGGTGGACGAACACCGCTGGGGGCGCAAGCAGGCCGTGGCAGTGACCTGCATTATCGCTTTCCTTTTGGGCATCGGTTCGGCCTTGTCCACGGGGGCAGTTCCAGTGCTGACCAAGCTCCCCGGCGTAGGGGTCGGAGTTTTAGAGCTTTTCAATGCCCTGTTCGGCAACTACGCCCTCTCTGTGGGGGCCCTTGGCATCGCCATTTTTGTGGGTTACCGCTGGGGAACGAAGGCCGTTGCTGCTGAGATTGAACAACATGGCAATACCTTTTATCTGCGCCGCACCTGGTCGGTGATGATCCGTTATGTCTCACCCTTGGGCATCGCTCTGGTGTTGGCGTACATCTTGATCACTGGCAAGTACTTTTGAGGCGCGCCACGATGTTGACCCGAGAGGAAGCTTATTGCCTCGCAGAGTCGCGTTTTTCGAATCGCAACCTGTTCAAGCACGTGCTCGCTGTAGAGGCAGTGATGCGCGCACTGGCGGCCCACTTTGGGCAAGATCCGGAGCGATGGGGCCTGGCCGGCCTCCTCCACGACCTCGACTACGAGGAGACCGCACAATCGCCCGAGCGCCACGGGTTGCGGACCGTAGAACTTTTGGCCGGGTCTGATGTGGATGAGGAGATCATCCATGCGATCAAGAGCCACAACAACCACGCTCCGCGCGAGAGCTTGATGGACAAAGCCATCTACGCCGCGGACCCGGTGACCGGCTTGATCGTGGCGGCGGCGCTGATGCATCCCAGCAAAACCCTGGCTGCCCTGGACGTGCCCTTCATCCTCCGGCGGTTCAAGGAAAAGGCCTTTGCCAAGGGCGCCAACAGGGAGCAGATTAAAACCTGCGAGGAATTGGGCCTGGCCTTGGATGAATTCTTGGGCATCGCGCTGAAGGCCATGCAGGGAATTCACCAGGAGTTGGGGTTGTAGATGCGCACGTGGACTGCGGCCCTGGTTCTGGCGCTGGCGGCAATGCCACTCTTAGCCCAGTTGGCTGGTCCTGCGCCGGTGGACACCGTGCGAACCTCACGGGCACCCCTGGCCATGGTCAAGCGCGATCCGCTCCTGGGCCAGGACAAAGTGCACCACGCCCTGGTCAGCGCCTTTCTCGCCGCGGCCGGCTACTACCTGGCACGCGATGAGGCAGGATGGACCAAAGGGCAAGCGATCACTTTTGCCGCTTCCTTCTCCCTTAGCTGGGGCGTGGGCAAGGAAATCTATGATAAACGAAGCGGACGGGGCCACGCCAGCGTCGCCGACCTCGTGGCGGATGTGGCGGGCATAGCGTTGGGGCTGGCCTTGTTCGCTGGGCACTTTTGAAAGGGCGCACCGTTGACACCGTCGTTGCTTGACAAACCGCGGTGCAATTGCGGAATTGTGGGTGTGTATGGCCATCCCGAGGCCGCCCGCCTGGTATACCTTTGCCTCTACGCCTTGCAGCACAGGGGACAGGAGAGTGCAGGCATCACTGCCAGCGATTTTGTCCACATGCAGCGCCATGCCGGCCTGGGCCTGGTGGCGGATGTGTTTTCCGAGGCGACCACGCTGGCGCGCCTGGCCGGGTCTATTGCCATCGGCCACAATCGCTACTCCACCACCGGCTCCCCGCACCTGGCCAATTCGCAGCCGATCATGGTGAATGCGCAAGAGGGACCTCTGGCCATTGCCCACAACGGCAACCTGGTGAATTGTGGCTCGTGTCGGCGTCGCCTGGTGAGCGACGGCGCAATCTTCCAGACGAGTACGGACACGGAGGTCATTCTGCACCTCATTGCTCGCTCCAAGCGAGCCACCCTGGTGGAGCACCTGATAGAGGCCTTGACGCACGTACAGGGTGCGTATTCCTTGGTGCTCATGAACCGCACCCAGTTGATTGCGGCGCGCGACCCGCGCGGCTTCAGGCCCCTGTCGCTGGGCGGGAAAGACAACGCCTACGTGGTCGCCTCCGAAACCTGTGCCATGGACCTGATCGGCGCCGAGTACCTCAGAGAGGTGGAGCCGGGCGAGGTGCTCATCATCGACGAGCATGGGCTGCGCAGCGAGCATTTGCCGGAGCAAGCACCGCGGGCGGCCTGCATCTTCGAGTTCATCTACTTTTCGCGTCCCGATAGCAAGATTTTCGGCGAGAACGTGGACAAATGTCGGCGCAAGTTGGGCAAGATGCTGGCGCTGGAACATCCGGCCGACGCCGACATTGTCATCTCGGTGCCTGACTCCAGCAACACCGCGGCGGTGGGTTTTTCCCGTCGTTCGGGGATCAAGTTCGAGTTGGGGCTCATTCGCAATCACTACATCGGGCGCACCTTTATTCACCCTGACCAGGACGTGCGCGACTTTAGCGTGCGCGTCAAGTTCAACCCAGTGCGCGGTGTGCTCGCCGACCGGCGCGTGGTAGTGGTGGAAGACTCTATCGTCAGGGGGACCACGCTCCGGCACCTGGTGAGGATGATTCGCGCCGCAGGAGCCAAGGAGGTGCACGTACGCGTCAGCTCTCCGCCCATCATCTCGCCGTGCTACTATGGCATGGATTTCCCCACCAGGGACGAGCTCATCGCCTGTTCGCGGAGCGTTGAGGAGATTCGCCGGTTCATCGGGGCTGACACTTTGGCCTATCTGTCCTTGGAGGGGCTGCTGGCCTCTGTGCCCCAAGACCGCGGAGGGTATTGCCACGCCTGTTTTGACGGCAAGTACCCTCTGGCTCCGGAACCGGCTGGCAAGCTTCAGCATGAAGAGGCCTACTGGGTGCCCCATCAATAGTGGGCACCCTGGCCGACGGTACGCGTACCTGTCGCTATGGGGGTGGCCGTGAGTCGCCTGCTTCGCCTGTGGGACTATGTTTTCGTGTTGCGGCCGACGTTGATGTTCCCGGTGTGGACGGTCTTCCTGGCTGGTCACTCGGCACAACTCCGTTTCGGCCACTCGCTGGCCCGCCTCTCCTGGCAAGGGGGTTGGGAGCTCGACTACGTGCTGGTGGGGTTGCTGGTGACTCTCTGTCTCGGAGCCACCTTTGTACTGAACCAAGTCGCGGACATGGAAAGCGATCGCCTGAACAACAAACTCTTTCTCCTGGCCACAGGAGAGTTGAGCTCCGCGCACGCGCTCATGGAGGTGGCACTGCTGGCCACCCTCTCCATTGGCCTTGGTTTTGCCCTCAAACCAGCGTTGGGCGCAGCCCTGTTGGGTTGCTTTGCGGTGGCCGGAGTTCTGTACAGCTGCAGCCCCTTTCTGTGCAAAGATCGCCCTTATGCCGGATTCATTTGCAATGGCCTTGGCGCCTTGGGCGTATTTTGCTGCGGCTGGTTGGTGCGGGGTCAGGCACAGTCGGCCATGTGGCTCCATGCCCTGCCCTTTGTGTTTGCCCTGTGGTCTCTCTATTTTTTCACCACCTTGCCGGATGTGGAGGGTGATCGGGCCGTTGGCAAGATGACCTTCGGTGTCGTCTTCGGACCCAGGATGTGCGCCCGATTGGCCCTGGCCGCCGAAGCGTGCACCTTGATCAGTTCGTTCCTGTTGGGCGACTGGTTCATTTTTGCGCCTGCACTGGCCTCGCTGCCCTTTTTTGTCATGGCCGCAGTCAAGGGTACGGTGGCTGCAGGCGTGCGTACGACTAAGCTTGGCCTGCTCTTTGTCGCCCTTGCCTATTGCTATCTCTTCCCGGGCTTTTTGCTTTTGCTGGCATTGGTCTTTGTCGCGTGCAAGCTCTATTACCAACATCGTTTTCACATCAACTACCCCAGCTTCGACGCAGGATAGGAGCTATGACCGAGAGGGCACTTCGACTAAAGGATGACCTTTGTGACTTGTGTGGGGCCTGCGTAGCGGTCTGCCCGGTCGATGCCTTGGAGCTGACTGAGTGTCGCTTGGTGATCCATGGGGAGCGCTGCACGCTGTGCATGAATTGCGTGCACGTTTGTCCCTTCGCCTGTCTGGAGGCGCGCGATGCAGTCACGGTATGACGTGGTAGTGGTGGGGGCAGGGCCGGCTGGTGCCACGGCCGCGCGATTTGCCGCTTTGGGCGGTGCCAGCGTACTCCTCTTGGAGAAGGACCGCGAAGTGGGCATTCCTGTTCGTTGCGCCGAGGGCGTGGGCCAGAAAGGGCTGAACCAGGTCGTGGAGCCGCAGGAGCGCTGGATTGAGCGGGTCATTCGCGGCGCCTTCCTCTATGCGCCAAATGGAGCGCGGGTCTGCCTGGAGACAAACGACGTCGGCTATATCCTCAACCGCAAGGTCTTCGACTATGATTTGGCGCGTCTTGCCGCCGCGGCAGGGGCAGAGGTGTTGACCAAGGCAAACGTCACAGGCCTGGTCCTTCGGGAGGGGGTGGTCCAGGGCGTTCACCTGTGGCACCTTGGGCGCACCTACACGGTCTCGTGCGCCATCGTCGTCGGCGCCGACGGTGTGGAGTCGCGCGTAGGGCGCTGGGCAGATCTGCGCACGCACGTCAGCTTGCATGATATCGAGAGTTGCGTCCAGGTGACCGCAGGCAACGTGGAGATCGAGGATACCCATTGCCACTTTTACTTCGGGCGGGAAATTGCCCCTGGTGGCTACGCCTGGGTTTTTCCCAAGGGCAACGGTGTGGCCAACATCGGCCTCGGTGTGTCAGGCGATTATGCGCGCACCAAGCCGGCCTGGGCGTATTTGGAGCAATTCCTGCATAGTCGCTTCCCGCGCGTCTCGGTACTTACTACCGTGGCAGGCGGCGTGCCAGTGGCCCGTCCCCTGAAACGGCTGGTTGCCCACGGCCTCATGCTGGTGGGGGACGCCGCACGGCAAGCCAATCCCGTCTCCGGGGGCGGCATCGTCTCGGGGATGATTGCCGCGAGGATTGCCGGGGAAGTGGCCGCCCAGGCTGTAAGGGAGGGGGACGTGTCGGCAGAGCGGCTGCAGGAGTACGCCGATCGCTGGCACCAGCAGGAAGGCAAGGCCCACGAGCGCTTCTACAAGCTCAAAGAAGCTATCTGGCGGCTGACAGACGAGGACCTCAATCGCACCGCCGAGACCTACTTGCGCGCCGAGCCGGAGAAACGCTCGCTGCTGAGCCTGTTTGCCATGGCCCTGGTGAACCAACCGAAGCTCGTCCTGGAAGCAGCAAAGGTGTTTGTCTGAGCGCGCATAGAGGAATGCCCGACCTTTACGACGCACAAGAAAGACGCGTGTTGACCATACCCAACGTGCTCACGGTGGCACGCCTCTGCCTGCTGCCGCTCATCTACATGTTTCTCCGACGCGGTGAACCGCAGGCCGACCTGGCAGCCGCGATCCTCATGGCTGCCGGCGGGGCCACGGATTTTTTGGATGGCGTGCTGGCGAGACGGCTGCGGCAAACCTCCAATGTGGGGCGCATTCTTGACCCGCTCGCGGACAAGGTGTATGCCATCTTCATCCTGGTGGTGCTGGTGGGCCTCGGCAGACTGCCAAGCTGGTACGCAGCCGCAGTGGTGGCACGCGACATGCTCATCCTCCTCGGCGGCGCCTATGTTCTTCTGGCCAAGCGTTTTGTGTCCGAATCCAATCGTATGGGCAAGTGGACAGCCTTTTCTATCGTCGTGGTCATCTTGGTGCACACCCTGCGGATGGAGGCCCTGGCCGCGCCTGCGCGCTGGCTCTCCTTCTTTTTGCTGCTGGCTTCCCTGGTGAGCTATGCCCTGGTGTTCGCGCGCATTGTGCACGGCCGGGAGACTGCAACCGCCCGCTCAGCGGCCGATCAACCTCTCAGGAGGGGCGCATGACCAGCAAGGTGGGACGCCTCCGCTCTGGGCTCGCGAAAACCAGGCAGGCCTTCAGGCAAAGGATTGCCCGGGTGGTGGGTGGAACCGGGCCTATCGACCAGGCGCAGCTGGCACAACTGGAGGAGGTGCTCATCGGCGCTGACGTCGGCGTTGCCGGGGCAGAGACTTTGGTCCGCCGCCTAGGCGAGCTTCTGGCCGCAAGACCAGGCGGAGATTCTCAACGGGTGCTCAGTCTGTTGAAGGAAGAGATGGTGACCCTGCTTGAGCGTGGTGGGGAGGACGCAGTGCCTGCACCAACCCAGAGGCCCTACGTGGTGCTCGTGGTGGGCGTGAATGGCACCGGGAAGACGACTACCATCGGCAAGCTTGCCCATCATTACCGGCAGCAAGGCAAGAAGGTGCTTTTGGCGGCCGCCGACACCTTCCGGGCAGCAGCCAGTGAGCAGCTGGCCATTTGGGCGCAGAGGGCGGGAGCCGATCTGGTGCGGACAAAGCCCGGTTCTGACCCGGCCGCCTTGGCTTTCGACGCCCTCAACGCTGCCCTGGCACGCGGGGTGGACGTACTTCTTGTGGACACCGCGGGCCGTTTGCACACGAAGGTCAATCTCATGGAAGAGGTGCGCAAGGTCCGTCGCGTTCTTGAGCGACGACTTCCCGGAGCGCCGCACGAGGTGCTCCTGGTGATCGATGCCACCACCGGACAAAACGGACTTTCCCAGGCCCGGGAGTTTGCGCGGGCCACGGGCGTGTCCGGTATAGTGCTCACGAAACTCGACGGCACAGCCAAAGGAGGCATCGCCGTGGCCATCCGCCAGGAGCTAGGTGTGCCCGTGCGCTGGGTGGGCGTGGGGGAAGGCATCGAAGACTTGGCGCCGTTTGACGCCCGCGAATTCGTCGAAGGACTCTTCACATGAGAATCGCCGTCATCCCTCTGGGCTGCCCGAAGAACACCGTGGACTTGGAGCGGGTGCTGGGAATGCTACTTTGCCCGAAGGTCCAGCTAGTGGCCCAGGGAGAGCGGGCAGATGCAGTCATCGTCCACACCTGCGCCTTTATTCGACCGGCGATCGAAGAGTCCATAGAAACCATTCTTGACGTCTGTCGGTTCAAGGAAGCGGGCAAGGTGATAGTGACTGGGTGTCTGCCGCAACGGTTCGGACGTGAGGTAGCCTCACTGTTGCCGGAGGTGGATCTGGTGGTGAGGGAACGCGACCCGGGGCGTATTGCCGCCCGCGTGCGTCGCTTCCTCGGCCTTGCTCCGTCGCCATGCGCTGTCCAGCGGTGGCCGGTGGGTCTTGCTCACTACGCCTACCTAAAGATCGCCGAGGGGTGCACTAATCGCTGCGCCTACTGCACCATCCCTGCGATCAAAGGTAATTACCGCAGCAGGCCCATGGGCGCGGTGCTTGAGGAGGCGCGCCTCTTGGCCGAGCGCGGCATCCGGGAACTCATAGTGGTGGCCCAGGATACGACTTACTTCGGGCGCGAGAAAGGGGGAAGACCCCTGCTGCCTGCGCTGCTTCGCAGGTTGGCCACCATGGACGGTCCCCGCTGGATCAGGCTCATGTACACGCACCCGGCTCATCTGGATGACCACCTCATCGACGTCATCGCCGGCGAGGAGCGGATCTGCAAGTACATCGACATGCCGATACAGCACGCCTCGGACCGCATCCTGGCCGCAATGGGTAGAAAGACTACGCGCACGCAACTGGAGCAGCTGGTGGCCCGTCTTCGGGCGCGCATCGCCGGTGTAGCCCTACGCTCCACGGTCATGGTGGGATTTCCTGGGGAAACTGACCAGGACTTTCAGGAACTGCTGGACTTTTTGGAGAGTGCGGACTTTGACCACCTCGGCGTCTTCACCTATTGGCCAGAGCAGGGCACACGGGCAGCTCGTCTGCCTCACCAGGTGCCGGAGGAGGAGAAGCAGGTACGCCACGCGCAGGTGCTTGACTTGCAGGCACGTTTGCGCGCCAGGCGGGCCACTGCCCTGGTGGGCACAACCGTGGTAGCGCTGGTGGACGAAGCTGACGAGGCGACAGAATCTTCACGGGGAAGAACCGAAGGGGACGCACCAGAAGTGGACTGCCAGGTTTACATCCGCGGCGTGATGAGACCCGGAACCTTCCAGAGGGTTCGCATCACCGACACGGACGGATTTGACCTTTGCGGCGCCCCGACAGAAAAGGATGACCAGAGTGGTCACTACGGGGGCCATGCTCATACCAGGATCCCGAGGGTATTGTCTCGTGTCTGAAAAGGAGCCTTGCACACCCCGCACCGCGTGTCTAGGTCTGCCCCTTTGCCGACAGCGATCAGCCCCCGGGGGGAGGTAGCTATGAAGGTGTACCAAGCATTACGGCGAACAATGGTGTTCCTGGCGCTTGCGCTGCCCCTCACCTCTGTGTGGGCTCAGGCAGAGATGAGTCAGGACCTCGGCCAACTGGGGCCAGAGTTTCACTATGACGTGTCCGTCACTGCCTCACCCGTGGAGGCAAAGAACAGTAGGGTGCACGTGTACGTGAAGATCACGTTCCACGAGATCCAGTTTGTCCGCAGCGATTCTGGCTTCCACGGGGCCTACGAAGTGACGGCCACTGTGCTGGACAAGAACAACGATCAGGTGGCTGGCAAGGTGTGGCGAGACGAAATGAACGCCGACCAATATGAGCGGACCAGCTCCAGAGGCGACTTTAACATCAGCTATGGGGCATTGGACCTCTCCCCTGGTGATTACACCCTGAACCTCGGGGTCACTGATCTTGAGACGCGGGAAACCAGGCGGTTATCCCATCCTCTGCACGTCCGCGACTACCGCAAAGAAAAGCTGGCTGTCAGCGACATCACCTTTGCCGCGGCGGTGGAATACGACTCTCTCGGCCTCAAGTCCATAAGGCCAGACGTGTCCGACACCAAGATTGGGGTGGGCCGCCAACTGTTCGCCTGCTTTGAGGTCTATACCCAGACGCCGCCACAAGAGGCTGCGGTTTCATACCGGGTGCGCAACGCGCGCAACAAGACGGTGCTGACGGGTTCATATCGGCGGCGCCTGACTGCGTGGCGCACACTGGACTTTTTCCCACTGGAACCTGACAGCCTCGGCTTCGGCAAATATACACTGCGTGTGGCAGTGGAGGCAGAGGGCTCCCGCGACCAAGTGGAGAAGACGTTCAACGTCCGCTGGAGCGGCCTGCCCGCTACCGCTGCTGACCTCGACATGGCCATCGAGCAGGTCAAGTATGTGGCGGACAAGAAGGAGTACGACGCCCTGCGGCGGGCTCCAGGCGAGAAGAAGCTGGAGGAGTTCATGCGCTTCTGGAAACGTCGGGACCCGACCCCTGGCACCGAGGAGAACGAGGCCATGGACGAACACTACCGCCGCGTGGAGTACGCCAACGAGCGCTTTACGGTATTTCGCGAAGGGTGGAAGACCGATATGGGCATGGTCTACATCATCCTTGGCCCGCCCAATGACATCGAGCGCCACCCCTACCCGCCTGGGGACAAGCCCTACGAGATCTGGTACTACTACCGCATCAACCGCCAGTTCGTGTTCTACGATCCCACAGGCTTTGGCGAGTACCGGCTGCTCAACCCATACTCCATCTACGACCTCAATCGCATTCGCCAATGAGGCAGGAGGTAACGTGCCCCAGACCCACCCAGTTTCCATCAGACCGAAGCGTTTGCAGCCAGGCGACACCATCGGTATTGTCACTCCGGCCAGCCCGATGATCCCGGAAAGGCTGGCCAAGGGGATTGCCTACCTCCAGGCCCGCGGCTACCGCGTGGTGGAGGGACAGCATGTCCACGCACAGCGCGGCTACCTGGCCGGGACCGATAGGCAGAGGGCTGAGGATTTGAACCGCATGTTTGCCGACCCCGAGGTCAAGGCAATCATCTGCTCTCGCGGCGGCTACGGCGTGTCGCGCTTGCTCGACGACATCGACTACCAGGCCCTGCGCCAGCACCCGAAGATCTTTGTCGGCTACAGCGACTTGACCGCCTTGCAGCTGGCCATCTGGCAGCGCATCGGGTTGGTGACCTTTTCCGGGCCCATGGTGGCGGTGGAGATGGGCAAGGGCATTCACCCTTTTACGGAGGAGCATTTTTGGCGCACCGTGACCAGCGATGACCTCTTTGGGCCTTTGCCACATCCCGAGGGAGAAAGTTTGCAATGTGTACGTCCGGGAAAGGCCCGCGGGAGGCTTCTGGGCGGGTGCTTCTCGCTTATCGCCCCTCTGTTGGGCACCCCCTTCATGCCCGACCTTGAGGGAACCATTCTGGTCCTTGAGGACATTGACGAGGAGGTCTATCGCATCGATCGTTACTTCGCCCAGTTTCGGTCAGCAGGCATTCTGGACCACATCGCCGGCTTGGTCTTCGGCACTTTCATCAACTGGCAGCCCAGCGAACCGGACAAGCCGTACCTGACCTTAGAGCAGGTCATCGAGGACTATGTGAGCGAGCGCCCCATTCCAGTTGCCACCGGGCTTGCATATGGCCATGGTGAGGCCAAGGTGACCTTGCCTCTCGGCGTGGAGGCGGAATTGGATGCCGACGCGGGCACGTTGACCATCCTGGAGCCTGCGGTAGCGTGAACTGTGGGAGGGAAGCTCTTATGCCGCACCTGCGTCTTGCGGTGTTGGCCTCGGGCAGGGGCTCGAACCTCGAGGCCATTTTGCGCGCCATCGACCGTGGTGAGCTGGATGCCGAAGTGGTGGTGGTGATTAGCAACAAATCCACTGCCGGCGCACTGGAGATTGCGCGAGCACGGGGCATCTCAGCGGTGCATCTTTCCGCGCTCCAGTTCCCTTCGCAGGAGGAATTTGACAAGGCGTTTCTACAGCTGCTGGAGCGCCACCAGGTCAATTTCATCGCGCTGGCGGGCTACCTCAAGATGCTGAGTCCGACCATTGTCCGTGCTTATCGGCATCGCATCCTCAACATCCACCCCGCGCTCTTGCCCTCTTTTGGCGGCAAGGGGCTCTACGGTCACTATGTGCATGAGGCTGTGTTGGCCTACGGGTGCAAGGTTTCTGGCGCCACGGTTCATTTGGTGGATGAAGAGTACGACACAGGGCCGCCTGTGATTCAAGAGTGCGTGCCGGTGTTGGAGGACGACACCCCCGACACCCTGGCAGCCCGCGTGCTGACGGTGGAGCATCGCATCTATGCCAAGGCGTTGCAGCTCTTTGCCGAGGATCGCATCGTGGTCGAGGGCCGCCGCGTGCGCGTCCTCCCAGCGAAGGAAGGATGACACGATGGCCAAGAGGATTTGTGCCGGTGTCTTCCTGCTTGCGGCGGCAGCGTTTCTCCACTGCAAGCAGGTGCCCTCTGCAGACCTGGTTGACATACGCGCCTTGGACTCTACCATCGTGGTGGAGCTCAAGTATGCCACGCCCGAGAACTTTGTCGGACAGACGCTGTACGGCGCCAACGCTTGTTACTTGCGCCGATCCACCGCCGAGCGTTTGGTGCGTGTGCAGCGGCGCCTGCGCGCACAAGGAATGGGGCTGAAAGTCTACGACTGCTACCGGCCTCTGTCTGTCCAATGGCGCATGTGGGAGCTCGTCCCTGACACCCGCTATGTGGCTGATCCACGCAAGGGCTCGAGGCACAACCGCGGAGCGGCAGTGGACGTCACCCTGGTGGATGCCAACGGCCACGAACTGCTCATGCCCAGCGCGTTCGATGACTTTAGTGAAAGGGCCCATCGGAGTGCCACGAGCGCTCCACCCGAAGCCCTGCGCCATCGCGCGCTGCTGGAAGAGGCAATGGCGGCTGAGGGTTTCATACCCTTGCCCTCTGAATGGTGGCATTTTGACGATCCACGGTGGCAGGAGTTCCCGGTTCTGGACATCCCTTTGGAAGCGCTCCAAGGCAGTCCCCAGGCATCCGGGAAGAGCCAAGAGAGTCGAGGAGAGTGATGAGACGACGAGCACTGATAAGCGTCTACGACAAGACGGGCGTAGTGACCTTTGCCCAGGGCCTCCATGAGCTCGGATACGAGATCGTTTCCACCGGCGGCACAGAAAAGGTGCTCCGTGAGGCAGGGGTGCCGGTAGTCCCTGTATCGGCGGTCACCGGCTTTCCCGAGATTCTCTCTGGCAGGGTCAAGACCTTGCATCCTCGCATTTTCGCCGGCATTCTGGCCTTGCGCGAAGATGAACGGCACATGGGCGAACTCCAGCAGCAGGAGATCGCTCCCGTGGACCTGGTGGTGGTGAACCTCTATCCTTTTGCGGCCACCGTCGCCCGACCAGGGGTGGAAGTGGCCGAGGCACTGGAGAACATCGACATTGGTGGGCCGGCCATGATCCGCGCCGCCGCCAAGAACTTTCCTCACGTGGCCGTGGTGACCAGTCCAGAGCAGTACGGATGGGTGCTGGAGGAGATGCGGGCGCAGCACGGTCTGCTTTCCCAGGAATCGCGTCGCAGGCTGGCAGCCGATGCCTTCGCCCTTACCTCGCGCTACGACGCGGCCATCGACACCTATCTCCGCAGCCTTTGGGAAGACAAGGAAGCCTTGCCCGGGCGCATCTGGCTATGCTTGGAACGGGTGGCGGAGCTCCGCTACGGTGAAAACCCTCATCAACGCGCGGCCCTCTACGCTGGCCCCGAGGAAGGGAGGGCCGGGCTGTTGGGGGCTACGCAGCTTCAGGGCAAACAGCTGTCGTTCAACAACTATTTAGACGCCCACGCGGCCCTTGGCCTGGTGGCAGAATTCGAGGAGCCGTGTGCGGTAATCCTTAAACACAACAATCCTTGCGGTGTAGCAATCGGCGAGGACGTGGTCGCTGCCTATCGCAAGGCCCTGGCCACCGACCCAGTTTCAGCCTTCGGCGGGATCGTGGGCGTGAATAGGCCTGTCTCGCTGGAGCTCGCCGAGGAGCTTAGCAAACTCTTCCTTGAGGTCATTCTTGCACCGGACTTTGCAAGGGGAGCACTGGAGCTGCTCGGACAGAAGAAGAATCTGCGGCTTCTCCAGTACGGCAACTCGGCCGCACCTGGGGGCAGCAGGTTCGACGTCAAGAGCATCGCAGGTGGCTATCTGGTCCAGGACCTGGACTATGAGCCGACGCCCTCCTTTAGCGTGGTCACCAGGCGCGCACCTTCCGCGTCAGAATGGCGAGCGCTCCGCTTTGGCTGGAAGGTGGTGAAATGGGTCAAGTCCAATGCGGTGGTCTTTGTGGGCGAGGATCGTACCCTGGGTATCGGTGCGGGGCAGATGTCCCGGGTAGACTCCTCCCGCCTCGCCGTGATGAAGGCGCAGGCAGCGGGCCTGGCGCTCAAGGGGTCAGCGGTGGCCTCCGATGCCTTCTTCCCCTTTAGGGACGGTGTGGATGCGGCGGCCGAGGCCGGGGCCACGGCAGTCATCCAGCCGGGCGGGTCAGTGCGCGATAAGGAAGTGATCGCCGCGGCGGACGAGCACGACATGGCCATGGTCTTTACCGGTGTTCGACACTTTCGCCATTGAATGCATGTCTTCTGAGGTGCAGGGCTTCTGGCCTAACCCTAACAACAGGATCTGCCACGGCTATGGGACTCTTTTCAAGTGACATTGCGATCGACCTCGGCACAGCGAACACTCTGGTCGCGGTCAAGGGGCGGGGCATTGTGGTCAATGAACCTTCGGTTGTGGCGGTGCGGCGCGACGACCAGGAGATCGTCGCCTTTGGTGCAGCCGCCAAGGAGATGGTGGGACGCACCCCGCGGGAGATCGTGACCGTGCGTCCCCTGCGCGATGGTGTCATTGCCGATTTCGACCTGGCGGAACGGATGATCCGGTACTTCATTCGCAAGGCGCAGTCGCCTTTTCTGCTGCGGCCGCGCATGGCCATTTGCGTCCCCTCGGGTGTCACCGAGGTGGAGAGGAGGGCGGTGCGGGACTCCGCCGAACAGGCCGGCGCCAGACAAGTCTTCCTCATCGAAGAACCCATGGCGGCGGCCATCGGCGTGGGGTTGCCGGTGGAGGATGCCGTAGGCAGCATGATCATTGACATCGGCGGCGGCACCACCGAGATGGCCGTCATCGCCATGAACGGCATCGTCAGCTCCGTCTCCATTCGTGTGGCCGGCGACGAGATGACCGAGGCCATCATCCAGTACTACAAGAAGAACTACAACCTCCTGTTGGGGGAGAACACCGCCGAATACATCAAGTGCACCATCGGTTCGGCTGCACCCTTCGAGGAGCGCGGCACGCTCACCGTCAAGGGGCGAGACCTTGTGAGCGGTATCCCCAAGACCGTCGAGGCGAGGGGGCCAGAGGTGCAGGAAGCCCTGGCCGAGTCAGTGGCGCTCATCGTCGAGTCTACCAAGCGATGCCTTGACCAGACGCCGCCAGAACTTGCGGCCGATCTGGTAGACCGCGGCATACTGCTCTCCGGAGGCGGGGCCTTGCTCAAGGGATTGGATGAGCGCTTGCGCCAGGAGACCAATCTTCCGGTCATTGTCGCAGAAGATCCGATGACCTGTGTGGTCCGCGGCACCAGCAAGATCCTTGAGGATCTTCCGCGCTACGAAAAAGTGCTCAGTCGCGCCAAGCGCTATTAGGCTGGGGGGGGAGAGGAAGTGGGTCTCCTGCGCCGACGTCTTCCAGGCCTGCTGCCGCCTCACGAGTACAGCATCCTCGCGCTGCTTGTATTCCTTTCAGTGGCTCTTACCACTTCCAGTACGCGAACGACAATGGACACGCCGCGCCTGGCGGTGCTGGCCCTGGTGGCCAAAGCCTCGCGCCCTTTTGCCGCTCTTGACCAGTGGCGCAAACTGCGCGAGGAGAATGCACTACTCCGGCGAACCAACGCCCGCCTGGTGTTGGAGAACGCGTTGCTGGGCGAAGCTCAGGCCGAGAATGACCGCCTTCGTGCTCTCCTGGGTTTCGTCAAGCAGGCGCCTCTGGATTTTGTCCCCGCGCGGGTTATCGGTACCTCCACCCAAGGGGCAGTGCACGGAGTCCTCTTGGACGTAGGCAGCAGCCGAGGGCTGCGCAAGAACATGCCCGTCGTCTCCGCCGATGGTTTGGTGGGCAAGCTCTACGTTGTCGGCCCTAGCCAGGCACTGGCGCAGCTGCTCATCGACCCGAACGCCCGAGTCAGTGCGCGGGTCCAGCCCAGCCGGGTGACCGGGATCGTGCGCAGCATTCAGCCCAACCGCCTGCTTCTGGAGCAAGTGCCCAAGCGTGCAGATGTCCAGGTTGGTGATGTGGTGGTAACTTCCGGTTTGACCCCCTTGTTTCCTCCCGGCATCAAGATCGGCACCGTGAGCGAAGTGTCCGAGCAGACACCAGGGTTGTTCATGTCCATCGTCCTGGTGCCTGCCGTCGACTTTACCCGCCTCGAGGAGCTGCTGGTCGTGCGCAGCTGGAGCGCTCCGGAGCGGCCATGAGGTTTTTCGCCTACGTTCTGCTCCTGGGGGGCGCCCTGGTGCTGCAGGTGGGGCTCCTCAGGTTTGCCACAGTGTTTGGGCTCGCCCCTGACGTGCTGTTGATCGCCACCGTGGTGGTGGCGTTGCGCCGCGGTCAAGTAGCAGGGATGGGGTTCGGCTTTGTGTCCGGACTGTGTCTGGATCTCGCCACGGCAACAATCGTGGGACCCTCGGCCTTGGCCAACACCGTGGTCGGTTTTGTGGCCGGCCTGTGGTTCGGCGACGTCGTTGGTCTCAACCGTGGCGCTTCGCTGCTGGTACTGCTCTTGTGTGCTGTGCTCCACGAGCTGCTCATGGCAGGCGTGCTGGCACTGACGCCCGGCGCAGGATTCGGATTCATCTTTCTGCGCTGGGGACTGCCGCGCAGCCTGTACACGCTGCTGGTGGGCCTGGCAGTGTTTCTGCTGCTCCCGGAAAAGGCCTGGCGTGGCGGCCAAAGAACATTCTCACGGGGGCTGTTGTAGATGTTGGCAGTCAATGCGAATCGTAATCGCCTGCTCTTTAAAGTGGGGGTCTACGTGGCCTTTGCGATCATCGGCCTGCGGCTTTTTCAGCTACAAGTCCTTTCTGCCGAGCGCTATGCCCGGGACTCAGAACGGAACCGCATCCGCGCCGTGCCCATGGAAGCCACGCGTGGGGTTATCTACGACGTCAATGGCACAGTGCTTGTCGAAAACCGGCCTGCCTATTCGGTCTCTGTGATTCCCCATGAGGTCGTTGGGCGGGATTCGGTGCTGAGCTTGCTGGGAGAAATCCTGGGACTGTCGCGCGAAGAGCTTGCGCTGCGCATCCAGCGGAATCGGTCCAGCAACTTTGCTCCTGCCAAGATCTGCCACCAGATCAGCCAGCTGGCCGTGGCCCGCCTGGAAGAGCACCGTCTTGACCTGCCCGGCGTCATCTTTGAGGTCGAGCCTCACCGCTCCTATCCCCTCACGCCGCTGGCCCCGCATGCCTTCGGTTACCTGGGCGAGATCTCGCCGACAGAACTGACCACACTGCGGGGGTACGGCTATGTCATGGGGGACCTGTTAGGCAAGAAGGGCTTGGAGAGGCAGTACGATCGGGAGTTACGGGGAAGGAGAGGGTTCCTGTACGTGGAGGTGGACGCGTTGGGAAGGGAGATCCGCGCTCTGGAGCGCTCGGCTCCCGTTGTGCCCCAGGAGGGCCAAAGTCTGCTCACAGGCATCGATGCGGACATGCAGGCGTCCTTGGTCCAGGCGATGGCAGGTAAGAAGGGAGGCGCCGTCTTCCTCAACTGTCGCAACGGCGAAGTTTTGGCCATCGCCAGCCTCCCCTCATTTGATCTGGAACAGCTCTCAGGCGCCCTCAGCCCCCAGAGTTGGGCCGCTCTGCTGAACGATCCGGACAAGCCGCTGTTTGATCGCGCCGTCCAGGGCACCTTCCCTGCCGGCTCTACCTTCAAGCTGGTCATTGCCGCGGCGGCGCTGGAGAATCAGGTCCTCAGTCCCGAGTTTTCCGTCACCTGTCAAGGCTCTTTGCGGCTTGGCACACATGTATTCGACTGCTGGAAAAAGGGAGGCCACGGGCGCGTGCAGATGGTGGAGGCTATCGAGCAATCCTGCAACGTCTACTTTTACAACGTGGGCCTTCACGTGGATATCGACACCTGGGCGCGCTTTGCCAAGAACTTTGGCTTCGGGCAGCTCACAGGTATCGATCTTCCCCACGAGAGCCCCGGCAATGTGCCAGACCGTGCGTTTCTGGACAGGCGCTACGGCAAGGACGCCTGGACCCGGGGGATGATGCTCAACCTCGCCGTGGGGCAGGGGGAGCTGCTGGTCACTCCTTTGCAGATGGCCCAGCTGGCTATGGCCATTGCCAACGAGGGCACCTACTACCGCCCCCACATCGTGCGGGGGCTCCTCGACCCCACCGACCGCAGCGTGAGGTGGGTGCCGGTAGAGGCGCGCCACGTTCCCGGGGTGTCACGGGAAACCTATGCGGTGCTGAAGCAAGGGATGTGGCGCGTGGTGCAAGGAAGCCACGGCACCGGAGCGGCATGCCGGGTACCACAGGTGGAAGTGGCAGGAAAAACCGGCACTGCCCAGAACCCCCATGGCGATGACCATGCGTGGTTCATTGGCTTTGCGCCCTTTGCGGCCCCAGAAGTGGCCTTCGCCATCTTTGTGGAGAACGGGGGCAAGGGGGGCGCCGTTGCCGCACCGGTTGCCCGACGGGTGCTGGAGGTCTATTTCAAGAAGCGTGGGCCGACGCCTGCCATTGTCGCGGCGCCGAGCAGCGACGCGCACGTGGAGGAGCATTAGCCTTGTTCACGCGCTTTGACACCCCCATTCTTGTCTGTGCCCTCCTGCTCATGGGCGTGGGCCTGCTGGCCATTTACAGCGCCACCAGCCAACAAGACTCGCCACTGGTCAGGGGGAGCTTCGCCAGGCAGACGATCTGGGTAGCCACGGGCCTTGTGGTGGGGGCCGTCGCGTTTCTTGTGCCATTCCGCCTAATTGAACGGCTCTCCTTCCTGCTCTACGCTCTGGCACTCCTGGCGCTGGTGGCCGTTCTCTTCCTTGGCCGCGGCACCAACGCCCGTTGGTTTGCCATGGGCCCCTTCCATCTTCAGCCCTCTGAGTTCACCAAAGTGGGCGTCGTGCTGGCGCTGGCTCGCTTCCTCAGCGGCCATCGCACCGACGTCAACAGCCCCAAGGATATCCTGACGGCCACCGGGCTTGTGGCCCTGCCAACCGTGCTGGTCTTGAAGCAACCAGACATGGGCACCGCGCTGGTGTTTGTGGGCCTGCTGCTGCCACTTCTCTTTTGGGCAGGGCTGAGCGGTTTCGCTCTCTTCCTCATCGTCGCGCCGCTTATTACTGCCCTGGCCTCCTTTCACCTCTTGACCTTCCTCCTTGCCATGTGCGGGTTGGCCACGGTGCTCTACTTCTCCCGCCGTGGCCGCAGGGTTTTGGTCTTCAATCTCGTGCTGAACCTGAGCGTGGGGATCCTTGCGCCCCTGCTGTGGAGCAGGTTGGCCCCCTATCAACAGAGCCGCATCCTAGCCTTCCTCGGACTCAAGTCCGATCCCCAAGGGGTGAGCTACCAGGTCATCCAGTCAAAGGTGGCCATCGGCTCGGGTGGACTGTTGGGCAAGGGTTTCATGCAAGGTACACAGACACAGCTGCGCTTCCTCCCTGAGCAACACACCGACTTTATCTTCTCGGTCATCGGTGAGGAATTTGGGTTTGTGGGAGCCCTTTTTGTGTTGACGCTCTTCTTCGTGCTTATTACCAGGGCACTCCGCATTGCGGCCACTGCCCGCAATCGGTTCATTAGCTTCGTGCTGGCTGGGGCAGTGATCGTGTTGGCGATTCACGTCATCGTCAACATCGGCGTAACGCTGGGCATTATGCCGGTCACAGGGCTACCGCTGCCCTTCGTGAGTTACGGCGGCTCTTCGCTTTGGACGTTTGCTATTGTGGTGGGGCTCATTCTCAACGGTTCGCTCCACCGCCTGGATTACTAACGGAAGGAGTCAATCGTGCACCCTGTTCTGTTCAAACTCGGCCCACTGGAGATTCACGCCTATGGCCTGATGTTGGCCATCTCTTTTGTCTTGGGCATCCTGCTGGCGGCCCGCCGCGCCAAAAATGCGGGCATCGACCCAAACCGCATCACCGACCTCGGAGTATTGGTGGCGGTGAGCGCCATCGTCGGTGCACGGCTGTTTTATGTGGTGCGCCACATGGACGAGTTTCGCGGCCACTGGACCGATACATTTAACCCCTTCCAGAGCACGGGTCAGGTGGGCATCGGCGGGCTCACCTTGCTCGGAGGGGTGATTCTGGCCATCATCACCAGCTACGTTTACCTTCGAGCCAAGGGGCTGCCCTTCCTGCGAGTGGCAGACATGGTCGCACCATCGCTGGGGTTGGGGATCTTCCTGACGCGCATCGGCTGCTTTCTGAACGGCTGTTGCTACGGCGTGCCCACTCATCTCCCTTGGGGCATCTCCTTCCCACAAGGGTGCGCCGCACACTACCAGTATGGCAGCGTTCCGCTCCATCCCTCCCAACTCTATTCCTCTCTGGGAGGCCTGGCAATCTTCCTGGCACTCCTGGCTCTCGAGCGGCGCAGGGCCTTCGATGGCTACCTGTTCTACGTCTTCCTCATCTTCTACGGCATGGGGCGTTTCTTGGTGGACTTTGTCAGGTACTACGAGCCCAGCATGGTGCTGGTGCGCTTCGGGGCGGTGCCCATTTCCTACAATCAAGGCATAAGCTTCTTGATGCTCTTGGTGGGCCTCGCGGGTCTGATAGCCGGCCTGCGCAAAATCCACGCCCCGGAGGGGCGGTCAGAGCCTGCAGACAAGTGAATCCGCCGCCTGCGCGCTCGTGGCAGGAGGACTCAGCCTGCCCTCGCGAGTTAGGGGAACGACTGGCGACTTTTTCCTGGTTCTGTGCAGCCTTGGCGCCTCTGCCGGGGGGAGCGAGACAATGGCCTTCGCTTTATCCCCGAAGGGGCGGGCATCAGCGCAGACCGGCCCATGTGGCGGCTACCCTTTGCGCTTTGATTGAAATTGTCCTGTATCGGTGCTGGGCTGACCCACGGCACGGCACTGTTGACAACAGTCTGAAGGTCCGCAGGCCTCCTGCGTGAGAGTGTAGGCCCACTGCAGAATCTTTACGCTCCTGCTACGGCGGCCAGCAGCGGTGAGCCCTGTCCGTGCTTCTCCCGAAAGGCACGGCTCGCTTCTTGTCCGGGAGCTCATCGTACCACTTTTGCCAAGGCAGGGAATGGAAGGCGGGCCTCCTCTGGCGTAAAGGGAGGCTTGCGCCTGGCCCCGCTGAGAACGGAAATACACCCTCTCCTGGCCCGTGTCCGGTCCGCGGCCCCGAGCAAGGCCAGACCCCTGTCCCCCGACCCGCGATTACAAATAGGAAACCGCCATTCCCTTTCTCCTTCGCTTCTGTAACTGCCTCTGTTTGCGCCAGCCAATCTGTGGTGCGCTAATAGTCGGTTTTCTTGCTGGTTAGTGCCGCTCCAGTTAGCTGGCACGACCCTTGTCTTCCGCATTTCCGGTGAGCTGTCCATGGAAGGATAAGGTGGAGGGACGAGAGAAATGGGAGTATCTACGAAGGGACTGGGCAAGGGGGCTATCCTGGGCTTGGCCGTCCTGCTGGCGAGCCGCCTTTTTGCCGAGTCGATCACTGTGAGCTGGAACGCCAACACCGACCCAGATCTCGCTGGCTACAAGATTTACTACGGGGCCGCTCCCGGGCACCACTCCGAGGTCATTGACGTGGGGCTCGCCACCCGTTGGGTTGTGGACGGTTTGCAGCCGGCCACCCGGTACTACTTCGTGGTCACCGCCTATGACAGCACGGGCAACGAAAGCGAACCCTCTGAAGAAGTTTCTGCCGTTACTGTGGACCGCACCCCGCCGACGTTGGTGGCGGTGACTGCACGCAGTGCCACCGAGGTTCTGGTGACTTTCTCAGAGCCGGTGGAGGCTAGCTCCGCAGAGCGGACAGGGAACTATCGCATCGATGGCGGGGTGACGGTTGAGCAAGTTACCCTGACCCAAGAAAGACGCGTGGTGTTGTTGCGCACGACTCCCCACGCCAACGGTCGGACCTATACCCTCTTCGTCTCTGGGGTGGCAGATCTGGCCTCCCCGGCAAACCTCATTCCCGCCAATAGCACCATCCAGTACCGGTGCGAGTATCAGGACATCACCCCCCCGCAGCTGGTGGCCGCCATACTCGCAGACCCGACCACCTTGCACGTCCGCTTCAGCGAACCCGTGGAAAAGACTGTTGCGGAAAACGTGGCCAACTATGCGGTGAATAACGGCATCCAGATTTTCGCTGCCTCGCTCAGCGCTGCCGGCGACGTGGTCACGCTGCTCACAACACCGCACCGCGCCGGGGTAGTTTATGTGTTGACGGTGAACAACATCATCGACTGCGCACCAACGCCGAACTTCATCGCGCCCAATTCCACAGTCTTCTACACGTATGATCCTGGGGACACGCAGGGGCCGCGCATCGTCGGCGTGACGCTCCCCGAGGCCACCCGGGTCCTTGTGCAATTCGACGAGCCGGTGGAGTCAGCTTCTGCACAGTACCCTGGCAATTATGCCATCAGTGGCGGCATTGTGATAGTTAGTGCCGCCCTGGACACCAGCAGCTGTATGGTGACCCTCACCACCTCAGCTCATACTCCTGGCGTAGCCTACGTCTTGACGGTAAACAACATCAGAGATCGTGCCGTTCAGCCCAATGTGATCAGCGCCAACACTGCCGTTGGTTACCTCTATGATCCAGGGGACATCGAACCACCGACACTGATAGCTGCTTGGCTGTTAGACGCAACCCATCTGCTGATCACCTTCAGTGAGCCGGTCCAGCAGCCGAGCGCGGAGGCCCCCTTCAACTACAGCATCAACAACGGTGTTGGGGTGCGCTCGGCAACCCTGCTTGCCGATGGCCGCACCGTACGTCTGGAAACCTCGCCCCACGTGCCCACAGCCACTTACATTGTGACCGTGAACAACGTGGCCGACCGGGCCTCGCGGCCAAACTTCATTCCAGCCAATAGTTCCATCACCTACGTGTACGCTCCGGAGGATGTCACCGGGCCTACCATCCGGATGGTAACCGTCCACACCGCCACTGAGGTAGAGGTGTGTTTCAGCGAACCAGTCGACAGCCTGAGCGCCGAGGACCCGGCGAACTACACCATAAGCAACGGGGTTTCCGTGCTCAGGGCGCGCCGTGCCGCCACCGGCCACTCGGTCTACCTGAGCACCACCGAACATGCCACAAACCAGATCTACATCCTCATGGTGAGCAACGTGACCGACACGGCCAATCCGCCGAACCCGATTTTGCCGAATAGCCCTTACTCTTATCTGCTGCGGCCCCTCGACGAGGTCCCCCCGACCATTGTCGCGGCCACCATTCTGGACCAGACGACCCTGGAGGTCCGCTTCAGCGAGCAAGTGGCACGCGCCACTGCCGAACAGCCGAGCAACTATGTCATCAATAATGGCGTGCAGGTGCAGCATGCTCGCCTGGACAACGCGGGCCAGGTGGTGCGGTTGACCACAACACCACATGGGTACGGCGAGGTCTACCTCCTGCTCATCAGCAACATCAGCGACTGTGCCTCTCCGCCGAATGTCATTGCGCCGCATTCTGCCTATGCCTATGCCCTCTCGCCAGGAGATCAGACACCACCCACCATTGCTGGGGTGCGGGTGCTCGAGGCTACAGTGGTAGAGGTGACATTCAGTAAGCCTGTGGATCAGGCCTCCGCTGAGGAGCCTTCCAACTACCGCATCAACAATGGCGTGCAGGTGAACAGTGCCGGGCTGGACAGCACGGGCATGGTGGTGCGTTTGGCGACCACAATGCACCAGCCCGGGCGCGTGCACGTGTTACTGGTGAGCGACATTCACGACAGGGCCGTGCCACCAAACGTCATCGCCGCCAACAGTTCTTTCACCTATGTGTATCAGGCACCTGACGAGACGCCCCCCACGATTGTTCTGGCCAGGGCCACCGGGCTGAACCAGGTGGAAGTACTGTTCAGCGAGCCTGTGGCGCGTCGGGAAGCAGAGAACACAGCGCACTATGCCATAAACAATGGGATACTGGTACTGGCAGCTGAACTGGATGCATCGGCCCACCTGGTTCGCCTGACCACTACTCCACACGCTCCGAATCGCCTGTACGTGCTCGTGGTCAACGGCATCACTGACATGGCGCTGCCACCGAACACCTTGGCCCCGAACACCTCTTACTCCTACACCTACGAGCCGCCGCCGGTAGTGGCCCCCACGGTCTCGTCGGTGCGGCTATTGGACAACCAAACCCTCGAGGTCACCTTTAGCAAGGTGGTCGACCAGGGAACGGCTGAGGACGTGAGCAACTATTCGATTAGCAACGGGGTCACCGTGCTGGGTGCCAGTCTAGAGGGTTTAGGCAACGTCGTTCGGCTGCGGACCACGCCGCATGTGCCTCGCACTCTGTATGTCTTGCTCATCAGCGGGATCAGGGACCGGGAGCCCATCCCAACCAGCATTGCACCCAATACCCCCTGTGTCTATTCCTACTTCCCCGACGATCAGGAGGCACCCTTCATCGTTGCCGTGCGCATCGTGGAGGCCTCCCGTCTGGACGTCGAGTTCAGCGAGGAGGTGGAGCGCTCCTCGGCAGAGAATCCCAGCAACTACACCATCAACCCCGGAGTGCAGGTCCTCGGAGCGATGCTGGCCGAGAACGGCAGGGTGGTGCACCTGACCACTTCCGCCCACGTGCCCGACCGGATCTACATCTTGCTTGTGCGGGGGATCGTGGACACGGCGCCTTTTCCCAACGCGGTGGTGCCCAATACCGCCTACACCTACACCTACAGTCCTCCCGACCGCAGCGGGCCCACCATCAGGCTGGTAACAGTGCGCAGCGCCACCGAGCTGGATGTGCTCTTTAGCGAAACTGTTGAGCGCAGCGGCGCTGAGAGCACGGGCAACTATGCCATCAGTCATGGGGTACAGATTCTGGCAGCCCGTTTGGACAGCTCGGCTACAAAGGTGACCCTGAACACCACACCTCACGCGCCAGGGGTGGTGCACATTCTCATGGTCAGCAACATCACGGATCTGTCGCCGGCGCGCAACGTCATCGTGGCCAACAGTCCATATTCCTACGTCTTCGTGCCTGCGGACCAGACCGAGCCCACGATCGTGAAGGTGACACCTTTGGACCAATCCCATCTTGATGTGCAGTTCAGTGAAGCAGTGGAGAGGTCTTCCGCCGAGGACAAGTCAAACTACCAGATCAGTGGCCTGGTCGTGCAGGAGGCAACTCTGGACCCAAGCGGCGTGACCGTCCGCTTGACGACCACGCCGTGCGTGCCTGGGCAGGTGTATGTGCTGCTCGTGAGCAACGTGCGGGACAGGGCCACGCCTCCGAATGCGATTCGGCAGAACAGCCCCTATGCCTTCACCTTCCGACCAGCAGACACGACACCCCCCACCATCGCCGCGGTGCGAGCCCTGGACCCCACCTCGGTCGAGGTGACCTACAGCAAACCGGTGGAACGGGTCTCGGCAACCCAGCCGGCCAACTATCTGATAAGCAACGGGGTGCAGGTGCTGGCAGCCACGCTCGAATCCTCGGGCCTCATGGTGCGTCTGACCACCACCGTACATCGTCCGGATCTGGTCCACGTCCTAATGGTGAGCAATGTGGCCGATACCTGCCATCCGGCCAATGTCATTGCGCCTAACAGCACGTACGCCTACGTGTACCAGCAGGTCGATAGAACTGCTCCGACCATAGTGATGGCGTCTCCTCGGGACGCAAGCCACTTGGTGGTGGTGTTTAGCGAAGCGGTTGATGAACTGACTGCGGCTCAGACAGACAACTACCGCCTGAACAACGGCGCCCGCGTGCTCGCGGCCATGCCCGAAAACGCCACCACGGTCGTCTTGACGACCACCCCTCATGAACCAGGCAAGATCTACATCCTGATGGTGAGTGGAGTCGCAGACCGGGCTCCGGTGCCCAATGTCATCGCCAGCAACACCCCCTACTCCTACGTCTTCACCCCAGCCGATGTGTCGGCACCTCTCATCACCCGCGCAGGCGCAGTTGATGAGACTCATGTGGAGATCCTCTTCAGCAAGCAAGTGGAAAGCTCTTCGGCCGAGAATGTGGCCAACTACCGCATTAGCGGGGGAGTGCAGGTGCAGGCGGCCAGGTTGGACGGCACCGGCAATACGGTCTACCTCACCACCTCCGCGCACACGCCCGGCAAGCTCTACATTCTCACCGTGAGCAACGTGCGCGACCGTGCCTCTGTCCCCAATGAGATTGCTCCAAACAGCCCTTACCTTTACACCTACGACCCCCTGGAGCGCACCACGCTGACCGTGACCAGCGTCGAAGTGGTGGAAGAGACATTGCTGCGGGTCACCTTCAGCACTCAGGTCGATCCCCTCACTGCCGGCGACCATCGTAACTACAGCGTGAATAACGGCATTGTCGTGGTGCGTGCCGAGCCCGCGCCCGATGGTCTCACGGTGTTCCTGGTCACCACACCACACGCCGGCGGCGGAACCTATACCTTGACCGTTTCCAACATCAAAGACAGATCAGCCGTGCCCCAGGCGATTCGTCCGCTGACCACTTTTACCTACTCTTACCTGCCGGAGCTCAGAGTTACCATTTTGAGCACCAATGAGTGCGAAAAGTCGTTCATCTCCTTGGGCAAGGAGTACTACGTTGACCGCCACTACTTTATCACCTCCTACCCAGTAGGCATGGAGGGCGCCCTCATGCTGAGGATGGCCAACGGCGACAAGGGCCGTGCGGACTCTGAGTTTCTGCGTTTCGAAGTTGACCGCGATGTGGTGGTCTCGGTGGCTTACGACAGCAGGGCCACGACCTTTCCCAACTGGCTCACCAAACGCTTTACTCGCACCAACCAGTTCATCGGGGTGACCGACGGCGCGAGCAGGCTTGAGCTTTGGGTGCAGCGCTTCAGCAAGGGGGTTATTGCCCTGGGCGCCAACATGGCCGCCGGCGCAGTGGAACCGCGGAGTATGTACCTGGTGGTGATTCAAGCTGATGGCTCCTCCGGCCGCAACACCGGCGGGGACGGGCACAACACCGAAGGGACCGAGCCCTACGGCACAGGCGGAGTGCCCCGACAGTATGCCTTACACCAAAACTTCCCCAATCCTTTCAACCCCGATACTGAGATCAGGTACCAGCTTCCACGCGCGGCAAAGGTCAAGGTGGTGATCTATAACCTGCTGGGGCGGCGCGTCAGGACACTCTACGAAGGCCAACGGGAGCCGGGCTACTACCGCGCCTACTGGAACGCCATCGACGACGACGGCTTTCCCGTGGCCAGTGGTCTGTATCTGTGCCGGCTGGAGTGTCGGACCGAGAAGGAGCGCAACGGGGTGACGGCGGAACTCGTCGACTATGCCGCGACCATCAAACTGATGTACATGAAGTAGCTCCGTCGTCCCTCACCCCACCCCTGATGGCCAGGAGCTCCGACAGGCTCCTGGCCATCCACTTCAGCTACCAACCGTCCGAATTGCAGCCGTTGGCCTGCACCAGGCAGGGGCCATCGGGGGCTGCTTAGCCGTGACCCTGAGGCGCGCGAAAGCCAAACGCGGGCCGGAGGTCACCAGGACCAGTGTACTACAAGCAAGCCCTGCCTCCTGAGGCCAACCGGCTGTGTCGCCCGGTTGCCAAAAAATGCGTTGACTGACTCCCGATATTTCTGTATATTACCCCGGCCTGGGAATACACTTCACGTGCTCGGCGGTCGTCTTCGTTCCCTTACTGCCAGGCGGTCTAAGCAACTCAAAGGCAGAAGTGAGACCTATCGTTGCACTCATTGTGCTCTGCTTTTTCCTCTCAGCCACAAGGGCCCAGGAAGCTGTGGGGTGTAGCACGGTGCCCGTGAGTTTTCCCCACCAGGAGCTCGTGCGTGCCCTGCAGATTGTTCCCTCGGGTGGACAGGCGGAGCAACCCACGCCAGAGGTTCAACAGGAACCTGCTCTTTTTGGCCATGACTTTTTTCACGGTCCGCGCCAACAGCCGCTCACTGCAGGGGCGCTTCCGCGCGGCTACACCCTGGGGCCTGGCGACCGCCTGGGCATCTTTCTCACCGGCAAGATGCAAAGAGAACTTGACGTCACCGTCAATGTGGAGGGGAAGATCTATGTGCCGCCTGCGGGCGTGTTAAGCGTGCAGGGGATGACCCTGGAGAACCTGCAGCGGCTTCTCCAGCAGGTCATGAGCCAATTCTACCAGAACTTTGCACTGCAGGTGATGCTGGTGGCCCCCAAGCCGGTGCAAGTGACAGTGGTCGGTGAGGTGCAACAGCCAGGTCGGTATCAGCTCACTGCCCTGAATACCGTGTTCGATGCCCTGTGCGCAGCTGGGGGCCCCACACCGCGCGGCTCCCTCCGCGCCATTCAGGTCTACCGCGGCGACTCCCTCTTTGCCACCGTGGATCTGTACGGACTGCTGACTAACCGCGACCCCGGTCAGGACGTCTTGTTGCACGGCGGCGACCGTCTGTACGTGCCCCTGCTCAACCACGTAGCAGTGGTCATCGGGGAGGTCAAGCGCCCAGCTGTCTATGAGCTGCGCTCGAATCCCACCGAGACGCTCGAGGAGCTCATAGAGCTTGCCGGCGGTCTCACCGACTATGCCCTCCGTACCCGCATCGAGCTAAGTCGGCTTCTTCCCATCGGCGAGCGCATCCTCTACTCCGTCAACCTCGACAGCCTGGGCGAGGACACCCCCCTGCGCCTCCAGAACAATGACCGCGTGCGCGTGTTCTCCAAGGCTGACCTGCTCCATGAACGAGTGGTCTCCATCTCCGGGGCTGTCAATCGTCCAGGCCAGTACCTGCTCGAAGAGAACATGCATGTCAGCGACCTGATCCTGCGCGCGGGCAACGTGACCCGCAGCGCGGACCTCCTGCAGGCCGAAGTGGCAAAAATCGACCCCAAGCAGCCTCCCTCCTTCGTCAAAGTCAATCTGCGCCGCCTCCTGCTCGAGGGCGATGCCTCAGAGGACGTGCTCCTTGAGGAAGACGACCATGTCTTTGTCCGCGAGATCCCCAAGTGGCAGGTGGGTCCCACGGTGGAAGTGCGCGGCGAGGTCATGTACCCTGGCCTCTACGCCATCGTTAAAGACAGCACCACCCTGAGCGAGATCATGGCCAAGTGTGGCGGGTTCACCGAGGAGGCCCTTATCCGGGAGGCGCGGCTCATCCGCAAAAGTACTCCCGCGCTGATGGACAAGGAGTATGAGCGCCTGAAGACCATGACCCGCGACCAGATGAGTGACCTCGAGTACGACTACCTGGTCATGAAGGAAAACTCGCGGGAGATCGGCCGCATTGTGGTGGATTTCTACAAACTGGTGGTAAAGCACGACCGACGGGAGGATGTGGTGCTGGAGGACGGCGATGTGATTGAGGTGCCGAAGGCGCCCGTGGTGGTAGGAGTCACCGGCCGTGTGGCCCGTCCGGGGGGCATCGTGCATGTGCCTGGCGCCAAAGTAGGCTACTATGTGAACCAGGCAGGCGGCTTTGCTTGGGACGCCAACAAGCGCAAGACCAAGGTGATCAAAGTGACCGGTGAAGTCCTCGACGACGAAGACGTCAAAGAACTGGTGCCCGGGGACATCATCTACGTGCCCAGGCGCAGACCGCGCGACTACTGGGGCCTGTTCCGTGACGTCATGTTGGTAGCTTCGCAAATCGCCACCGTGGCTCTCGTGGTGGACAATGTCTTGAATCGCCGATGAGCACCGATCCCCTACATCCCTCGACTTCCCTTGGAAATGAGCTGAACCTCGTGGAGCTGTTAGGCAGGGTGGTGAGCAACCGTTGGCTCATCCTGCGCAATGCCCTCGTCGGGGCAATTGCGCTGGGCCTGCTGAGTTTTCTCCTGCCACGCCGCTACACTGCCGTGACAACGCTCTTGCCCCCGGCAGAGATGCCCCAGAGCGCACTCCAGGGGTTGGCAGCCGAGCTCCCCACAGTGCCATTCGTTCTGCCCAAAGCCACCTCGCCCGCGGCCCTGTTTGTGGAAATTCTCAAGAGCCGCTCCGCCAGAGAGAATGTGCTGCAACGCACCTTTTCCCGGAACAAGCGCGAAGCACCGCTGCTGCAGCTGTTGCACGCCAAGTCTATGGAAAGCGGCCTGGAACGCTTGCGCCGCTGCACCACGGTGTTTGCCTCCGACCAGGGGATCATTACCATCATGGTGGAGATGCCGGAGGCGCAACTGGCTGCCGATGTGGCTAACGCCATGGTCGAGGCCCTGGACCAGGTGAATCGGGAAAAGAGCGTTTCTCGCGCCAAGAATTCGCGGTTGTACATCGAACAGCAATTGGCCCAAACCGAACAGAAGCTGCGCGAAGCAAGTCAGGCGCTGGCCTCCTTCCAAGCAACGCACAAAGCCATCGCGTTGGAGGAGCAAACCAAGGCAGCCATCGAGAGTGCCGGCGACCTGAAAGGACGCATCATCGCCAAGCAAGTGGAGCTGGGCACGCTGCGCCTGATTATGCGCCCGGATAACCCCGAAGTCATCATGGCCCAGCGCGAGCTGGAGGAGATGCAAGCGCGCTACAACGCCCTGCAGTTCGGCGAAGAACCCGCTCCGAAGGAGAACAAGGAGTTCTACATTCCCATTGCCGAGCTACCAGAAGTAGCGAGGCAACTGGCGGAGCTCATCCGCGAGGTGAAGGTGCAAGAGACGGTGTGGGAGCTTTTGAACCAGCAATACTATCAGGCTAAGATCCAGGAAGCGCGTGACACCCCGACCGTGCAACAATTGGACCCTGCAGTGCCGCCGGAGCGCCCGAGCAAGCCCAGGCGCGTCCTGCTCATGGTAGTGGCCGGCCTGGTCGGTGGCATCGCCACGAGCATATGGCTGTTGGTGGTGCCTTTGGTCGCCCTTGCGCCGGGGGACAAGGAGAGGCTGCAGAGCATGCACAGGGAGCTTGCAGGAGATTGGCAGAGGTTCTGGCAGCGTGGTAGGCAGCTTGTGCGGGCCATAGGACAGAAACATGGGCGGAGGCGTCGCCCCAAAAGGCGCGCCCGCCAAGAGTAGGACGAGCCGCAGTGAAAGTGATCTCAATTGTCGGCGCGCGCCCGCAGTTCATTAAGGCCGCGCTTCTTAGTAAACTGCTTCGGCAGAGGCACCAGGAGGTCCTGGTCCACACCGGTCAACACTATGACGAAAACATGTCAGAGGTCTTTTTCCGCGAGATGGAGATCCCCGAGCCCGAGTACAACCTTGAGGTGGGCTCTGGGCCACACGGCGAACAGACCGCGGAGATGCTGGTGCGCATCGAGCGGGTGCTTATGGCCGAGAAGCCGGATGTGGTGCTCATCTATGGCGACACCAACTCCACGCTCGCGGGCGCTCTTGCGGCCGTCAAGCTGTGCATTCCGGTTGCCCACATCGAGGCGGGCTTGCGCAGCTTCAATCGAACCATGCCTGAGGAGATCAACCGCGTGCTGGCCGACCGGGCATCGGACCTGCTGTTTTGCCCGACGGTGACGGCGGTGGAGAACCTCCGGCGCGAGGGGATCACCAATGGCGTCCACCTAGTCGGCGACGTGATGTACGATGCGGCGTTGTACTTTGGCCAATTGGCTGGGCGTCGTTCCCAAATCCTGAGTCGACTTGGGCTGCGAGAGGGAGAATACCTCTTGGCTACGGTGCACCGGCCCCACAGCACCGACGAGGCCGCACATCTCAAGGAAATCCTGACCGGCCTTGCTAGTACCCATGAGCGGATCGTCTTCCCCGTGCATCCGCGCACCAGGCGTTTTGTCGAGGAACACGGGCTCGAACCTCTGCTGGCCGATGCGCGGAACGTGCTGGCCATCGACCCGGTGAGCTATCTGGACATGTTGCAGCTGGAAAAGCATGCGCGCGCCATCCTCACCGACTCGGGCGGCGTGCAGAAGGAGGCCTACTTCTTTGGCGTCCCGTGCATCACCATGCGGACGGAAACCGAATGGGTGGAAACCGTCGCCGACGGCTGGAACTGCCTGGTAGGCTCCGACGCCAAGGCCATAGCCGAAGCTATTCGTGCTTTTGCACCTCAGGGGCCGCGGAACAACCACTATGGCGACGGTAAGGCTTGCGAAAGAATAGTCGCGGTGTTGGAGCAGTTCCATGCGCAACGCGATAGGACATGAGGCACACAGGCTGGAGGGCACGCTGCCAGTCGCCGCCTCAGGGCCTACCCGCGCACTGGCATTGCTCCTCTTGCTCTCGCTGACCTCCACTGTTTGCGCACAGACCGTGTACGTGCCCGCTCGGCACTGGGTGTACGACTTTTTGGAGCGGATGGAGACCAGGAGCTTGCTCCCGCATCTACTGGCGAATACCAGGCCGATGACCCGCATGGAGCTGGCCAGCTCGGTGGCTGCACTCAAGGAGCACCTGCAGCAAGGTGTCAGGCTCACTGCCGCCGAGACCGAGGCCGTGCACTTTTTGGAACAGGAATTCTGTGAGGAGCTAAACAGACTGGGCAGCCCCCCGCAGCCTTCCCAGACGCGTCTACACCGGCTGGTGCACAGCCGGGCGCTGGACCCACTGCTGCCCGACGCTCTCTATGCCAACGGGAGAAACTTTTTGTGCCTAAATAGTCCTCCGTTTGCGCTCTTCTGGGATCCCGTCATCGTCCGCCGTCGTCTGGTAGCTCGGGCGGACACGTTGAGCCGAAGCGAGCGAGTCTTGGAGGACACCAATGGCTTCGTCCTTTGGGGTACGGTGGGTGGGAGCCTGGGTCTGTTCGTGGACGTGCGCGACTCCAGGCAGTGGGGCACAAGGACCTATCCAGTCGCCGGCACCAATTACACCCTTGAAGGCCTTGGTTTTGTGCGAAGTGCGGGTGGTTCCGCTGACCATGATGAGACCTGTGCCTCGCTGGTGTTTCAACGTTCATTTCTCACTCTACAGTTCGGCAAAGACAGCAATCGCTGGGGACCAGGAAGGCGCGGGCAGTTGGGGCTCTCTGACTACCCCACCTCCTACGATCTGCTGAAGGTCCAGATTTCCGGGAAGCGCATCAAATTGACCAGCATGGTGGCCTGGCTGCAGCACTACACGCCGAAGTTTTTCCACGGCGGACATCAGGAAAAGGCGCTGGCTGCGCACCGCTTAGAGTTCTCATTCGCCAAAGCCGTAGATTTTGGCCTCTACGAGACAGTGGTCTTTGCCGGTCGCCGCCTGGAAGCAGCGTATCTTAACCCAGTAATGTTCTTTCGCTCGGCAGAGCACTACCTCGGCGACCGGGACAATGCCACTATAGGCATGGATGTGGAATGCACGCTTCTGCCCGGGCTACGCCTCTACGGCGAGCTCTTCATCGACGACCTCACGACGAGCAAACTCGGCACCGACTTTTACGGCAACAAGACGGCATTTCTCCTTGGGGCCCATGTCGTCGATCCTGGCGGCATCGCCGATGTGGACGTGCGGGTGGAGTACGCGCGCGTACGCCCATTTACCTACTCGCACACCAAGGAGGTGACCAATTACACTCACTACGGAACCTTGCTGGGACACTGGATCGGCGCCAATGCGGACAATGTGTATGCAGAGGTCGCCTGGCACCCTTCCTTCTGGTGGCAAGTCCGCGCTTGGGGTGAGGCGCGCCGGCACGGTGCCAATCCCCCAGGTCAGAACGTCGGAGGCGACCCTTCGGAGCCTCACGTGTATCCGCGTGACCCCGAATATGTGCCCTTTTTAGCTGGTATGCGAGAGCGCATCTGTTCAGTCGGACTGGCCACCAGTTACCAGCTCGTGCGCAACGCGTTTGTCTGGTTGGCCTATACCCACGCGTGGGCGCACCTGTCAAGCACCGACGGAAGGGCAGCGGAACGCGGTGAGTTGAACCTTGTAGTGAGCCTGAATCTGTGAAAAGCGAGCGGGGCAACGTGCAAGGAACCCGGTGGTTTGCCAGGCGCTCGCTCTACGGCGACATCTTGCTCTCCGTCGGGGGACGGACGTTGGCCGCCGCCTTGACCTTTGTCAAGACAGTGGTCCTGGTGCGCATGCTGGCCCCGACGTCTTACGGGCAGGTGGCCGTGCTGTTGGCCTGGGGCTACATCGCCTCTGGGGCCACCGAGCTTGGATGCGGTGCGGCCTTTATCGCTCTGGAAAGTGGCTCGCCACCGCCGCAACAGCAGTGGCAGTTCTGGAGCTTTGTTCGCTCGCGGGTCCTGTTGAGCGTGGCTCTGGCGGGCATCTGGCTGTGCGCGACTCAATTGGACCTACTGGCGCAACCAGCCCTCAGCGGCGCCGCTCTGCTCTTCGGGCTGGGACAAAATGTCTGCCACACACCAGAGTTTCTCTACCAGGCGCAGCGGCGATTCCTGCCCTATTCGCGGTTTGTGGCAGCGGTGGCCTTCATGCAACTTCTGTGGAGCGTGGGTGCCCTCGGAGCTTTTCGCCTCTGGCACCTCAGCGACCACGCGCTGTGGTGGCTTCTGGCCGTCGCCCCGTGGTTTGCCGGCGCAATCACGTTGGTCCTTTTGGCGCTCCAGGGCCGGCCACCGCTCGCCTTGCCGCTGCGGAGCGACTGGGCCTATCTTAAGGCCATGGTGGCTTTTGGCAAATGGGTGGCCTCAGGAGGGTTGCTCGCATACGTTTACCAGCGTTGGGCAGTGATAGTGCTGGGGAAAACGGGTAACCCGGAAGCAGCGGGGGCCTACGACGTCGCGGTGACCTGCGCCCAGGTGGTCAACCTCCTCACGCTTTCGGCAGTCGGCGCGCTTTCTCCGCGCTTTGCCAGAGAGCATGACCAGGCAGCTGTGCGCAAAGGCCTGCTGCGCCTGTTCACTCAAGGAGGAACAGTGGTCGCGGGCGTGCTGGTGGTCTACTATGTCGTGCGGCGCCCCGTAGTCAGCGCCGCCTTCGGCGCGCACTACCTGGCAAGCATCCCGGTGCTTGATGCCCTTATGCCAAGTTTCGTGCTCACGCTGTTGACGCAGCCCATGGTCGCTTATGCCACCTTCGGCCTGCGGGCTCCTCATGCGGTCTTTTGGGTGGCCCTCTGCAGAACGGTGTTGCTGGTGGTCGGGGCGCGCCCGATTACCGAGCACTACGGGGTGCTGGGCCTGGCCATTCTCCAGTCTGCGCTTGGCATTTGCGAGCACCTCCTGATTACGCTGTACGCGCTTTACGCACCGAGGACGAGCAGATGAGAATCACTTTTGTTCTGCCGTTCACAAGCTTGACCGGCGGAATCAAAGTCGTATTCGAGCACGCCAATTGGCTGGTGGACCAGGGCCACGAGGTCAATATCGTCTACCCGCTACTCCCCTATCGCTTCGGGGATGGCCTGCTCAAGCTCGGCACCACCTGGAGGCAGCTCCGCGGCCTGGCGGCCAACCTGCTACGGTACAACAGGGTGCCATGGTTCCCAGTGCGCGCCCACCTCCGCGGAGTGCCTGCGGTACGCGATCGCTATGTGCCGGAGGGAGACGCGGTTATTGCCACGGCCTGGCCCACCGCGTATGAGGTGGCCGCGCTTCCCCCCTGCAAAGGCGAAAAGTTCTACTTCGTCCAGGGTTACGAAACTTGGCACGGCCCCAGGGAGGTGGTGGACCAGTCCTATCGCCTCCCCCTCAAGCACATTGTGGTTGCCACGTGGCTGGAGCACCTGATGCGCGAGCGCTTTGGGGCGACGGTGGTGGGCAAGGTGCTCAACGGCGTGGATCACCGCGTCTTCTACAACCGGGAGAAGCGATTCAACGAGCCCCGACGCGTGCTCTTGCCTTACAGCCGGCTGCCGTGGAAAGGGACCGCCGACGGCTTGGCTGCCATGGAGCTGGTGCGGCGGGTACGTCCAGAGGTGCAACTGGTGATGTTCGGGCTGGAACGCCGGCCTGCGGTGCCGCGCCAGGTTGAATTCCATCACCGCCCCACAGGCGAGCGCCTGCGCCAACTCTACTGCTCGTGCGACATCCTCCTGTTTCCCAGCCGCACCGAAGGGTGCCCCCTGCCGCCCCTGGAGGCAATGGCCTGCAAGTGCGCCGTGGTGGCCACAAGGGTTGGCGCCATCCCCGAGTACTCCATCGAAGGCGAAACCGTCCTCACCGCTCCCCCAGGCGACGTGGAGGCCCTGGCTGCCCAGGTGATACGACTTCTGGAAAACCCTCAGCTGCTGGAGAAGCTGTCCCTGGTGGCCAGCAACTACGTGGCCCAGTTTTCCTCCGAACAGTCCTCAGCCCGGCTGGCGCGCGTGCTGCTGACGAATGTTCCTGGCGCCCGGAGGGTACAGTCATGATTGTGCGCGTGGGAGGAACATTCGTCCACCTGTTGGAAATCCCCCTTTTGCTCTTCCTGCTTTTGGCCGGCACTGTGCACCTTGCCCGGACTGGATTTCGACTCCGAGCGACCAATCCGGTGCTTCCAGCGCTTCTCCTCAGCTCTCTGGTGCTGTATACCTGTGCCATTGCGCTCTCAACCTGGAATGCCGTGGACCTAGGCCGCGTGGCCAAGTCTGGATTCAAATGGGTGGAAGTGGTGGTGCTCGCGACCCTTGTTTTCTTGTGGGTGGAGAAAGAAAGGGACTTTGCCTTCATCTACTGGACACTTGCCATCTCTGCTGCCCTGGTGGTCGTGCGTGTTCTGGCTCTCATCCTCTGGGGCCGCCTGCCCCTGCTCGGCTACCGGCTTTTCCCGGGCATCGAAGCCCTCTTTGCCTTGGCTCTGGTGCTGCCATTCCTCCGCACTCGCAACCCCTGGGCAATGGCACTGGCAGCCGTCTGTCTCGTTTCGGCGGTGCTTTCCATGTCCAGGACGGCATGGCTCGCCCTGCCGTTTTTGCTTGTTCTTGCCCACCGCCGCGGCCTCCTGAGCGCAGCACAGCTCCGCACTGCGGCTGGCGTGATATGCCTGGTGCTGGCTGTGGTATACCTTGTGAACCGCGAACTGATCATGTACCGCTGGTCTGAGCTCTTTGCCCCCACCCACGTGTCAAACCTCGAGCGCTGGACGCTTCTGAAAAGCGCCTTTAGTTTCTTCCTGCGCCACCCGCTGGTGGGCGTGGGCTCCCTTAATTTCCCGCGCGTACTTCAGCGGGAAGGCCCACTTTCGGCCATTGTCGCACCGGACCCGGACCTTCTCGAGCCGCACAATGCATTTCTCCAGGTGTTGGCCGAAGAAGGGCTGATCGGCTTCAGCTTCTTCGTGCTCTCCTTGCTCGCCTGCGTGCTGACCCTACGCGCTGCCTCTCGTACCTCTGGTCTCAGCGCGCCTTATCGGGCAGGTCTCGAAGGGTTCCTGCTGGTGATGGGCATCTATCTCCTGTTCGGTTTTGTCTCCGCCCAATTCCGCTTCTTCCTGGCGCTTGGATACGGACTGTCGGCCGCAACCACCAAGGTTCTGCCAAGTCCGGCTGGGACTGCCACCACGGTGGGGAGCCGGTGTGCGTGAGGCTGGATTGACATCGGTCATCGTGGTCAGCTGGAACACCGTGGAACTGACGCTTGCCTGTGTCGCTTCCGTGCTTGACAGGAATCAGCAGGCCAAGCTCGAAGTTATTCTGGTGGATAACGCCTCTGCTGACGGCACCGCGGAGGCGGTGAGGGCGCGCTTTCCGCCGGTGCGCGTCCTGGAGAACCGGGAGAACGTGGGCTTTGCGCAGGCGGCCAATCAGGGCCTGAGGGCAGCACGCGGAGATCTGTTCGTGATCATGAACGCCGACACGATCCTCCTGAGCGACGAGCCCGTAGCCCGGATCAGGTCTTTCTTGCAGGCCAGGCCAAGAGTTGGGATTGTCGGCGGAATGCTGCTCCTCCCTGATGGCCGGGTACAATCCTGCGGCAGGCGCTTTCAGACGTTGCCCACACTCATCAAGATGCATCTTCTTTTTGCCCAGGCGCCGCTCTTTGCTCCTGACCACGCATGCGCACCAGGGAGCCCGCTCCGCGTGGATTATGTTGACGGTGCCTTTATGGCCATAAGGCGCCAGGTGGTCGACCAGGTTGGTCCGCTGGACGGGCGGCATTTCCTGTACGCTGAAGACATGGAGTGGTGCTGGCGGGCGCACAGAGCAGGCTGGCAGGTGGTGGTGCTGCCGGAGATCAAGGTTCGCCATTTTCAGGGGAGCGGCTCACGGCAGAGTTTGGCGCGCGCCCTCTGTCACAATGCCGTCAACGTGAGCCATTTTGTGGGTCTGCTGCAGGGATGGCCTCAGGCGCGCCTGGCCTGGCGAGTCATGCTCACCGGAATGCTCCTTCGCGTTCCCCTGGCGCTGCTCCGCCGCTCCCACCAGGCTGGTGAGTACTGGCGCGCCTTCTGCCGTTGCCGGGCGCTCTCAGCCAATCTGCGCGCCGTGCTCAGGGACCGTTGGCCAGATGAGCTGCTGGCCGTGGAGAAGACATGGGACGCCGCGCTTCCGGAGGCTTGATGAAACGCGTGGGGATCAACGCCATCTACCTGAACCGCTGGAGTGGCGGTCTGGGTGTCTACCTCCACCACCTCATCGACTATCTGCTGGCCGAGCCGGTGGAGTTTCGCCCAGTGGTCTTTGTCGCCTCGGACTTTGTGCCCCCACCCGCGTGGAAGGAGTCCGGCGCGCTGGTCTTTATGCCAGTCAAGTCCTACCGGCCGCTGGCCCGCATTGGCCAGGAGGCCCTGCTTTGGCGCCGCTTTCTGGCCCGCCACAGGGTCGATCTCTTGCACTCTGCCATCTCTTACATACCCGTAGGGGTCAATGTGCCGACGGCGGTGACGATCCACGACCTGCGCTGGTTCCATCTGGCTAAAGTCTGCGGCCGGGTGCGGCAGGCCTATTTGCGGACCATGATCCGCTACAGCGCCAGGCACGCCTGCCGCATCTTCACCGTGTCCGAGTTCAGCCGAAAGGACATCGTCACCACCTTACGGGTGCCTGAGGTACGTGTCTCGGCCATTTACGAAGGATTCGACCCCGAACCATTCACTCGCCCGGTGGCAGCTGCACACTGGGCAGCCGTGCGCCGCCGCTACGGAGTGAGCACGCCTTACATTCTCTCCGTAGGCCACTTGGAGCCACACAAGAACTTTGTCCGGCTGCTTCAGGCCTTCCACCGCCTCATCCGCGCCGGCACCCAGGCGTACACGCTGGTGATCGTCGGCAAGAAGAGCTGGGGGGCCAGTCAGGTGTACCGCGCCGTGGAAGAGTTGGGCCTGCACGACCGCGTGGTGATCACCGGCTTTGTCCAGGCTGATGACCTGCCGCTTTTCTATCGCCACGCGACCGCGTTTGTGACCCCCTCGCTCTTCGAGGGATTCGGCTTCACTTCACTGGAGAGCATGGCCGCCGGAGTCCCGGTGGCCGCCGCCAGGTGTGGTTCCCTGCCGGAGATTGTGGGCCAGGCAGCGCTGCTGTTTGACCCCTATGACGTGGTCGAGATGAGCCACGTCATGGCGCGTCTGCTGGGAGATCAAGACCTGCGGCGCAGTCTGGTTAGGCGCGGCTACCAGAACCTGCGCCGTTTCGATTGGCGCACCTGTTGCGCGCGTACCGCCGAAGAGTTGGCGCGCATTGCGAGCAGGCTCCGGGCAAAGGCAAAGTGAGCCATGAACACCAGGATCCGCATCTGTCACCTGCAACTGCTGCCGCTGATGACTGGCGTGCAAAGGGCCATGGTCGAGCTTCTCAAGCGCCTTGACCCCAGTCGGTTCGAGCATTGGGTGGTGTGCAAGAATCCTGGGCCGCTCACTGAGGAGCTGGCGAAAATGGGCGTCAACGTCCTCTTCGTCCCCAGCCTGGTGCGGCGCATTCACCCTCTCCGGGACCTTCAGGCTTTTATTGCCCTTTATCGACTCTGCAAGCATTATCGTTTTCGCATTGTGCACACCCACTCCTCAAAGACTGGCGCGCTGGGGAGGCTGGCAGCACGTGCAGCAGGAGCCGATCTCGTCTTTCACACGGTTCAGGGGCTCCCTTTCCATGAGTTCTCCCGGAGAGGGGAGCGCTTCTTGTACGGACTGGCCGAAAGGCTGGCCGGTCTATGCGCCGACAGGGTCATCTTCGTCAATGAAGAAGAACGGCAACTTGCCATACGGCAGCGTCTCATTTCTCCGGCCCGTGCCTGCACCATCTACAACGGCGTTGATCTGGCGCTGGTCGAACGAGCCAATACCGAGGAGGCCCGCGTTTCTTTCCGACGGACCTGGGGCATCCCTCAGGAAGCCTTTGTGGTGGGTTATGTGGGGCGCCTGTGGGCGCAGAAGGACCCAACGACGCTGGCGGCGATCATCGACCAATGCAGTGGTTTGCCAGTTCATTTTGTGATTGCCGGCGACGGTCCTTACCAGGCATTTCTAGCCATGCGATTCGCTGGCCAGCGCCGTGTGACCATGACTGGTTGGCTTCCGGACCCCACGGCGGTCTATCCGGCCATCGATGTGCTGCTCCTGCCCTCCCTTTGGGAAGGGCTCCCCATGACGCTCATCGAGGCGATGGCCTTTGGCAAGCCCCTGGTCGCGAGCAATGTCAAGGGCAATCGCGAATGTGTGCGCCCAGGCCACAACGGCCTCCTGTGTACGCCCCGCATCCCAGAAGAATTCGTGCGAGCAATAGAGACGCTGCGCGGCAACCGTCACCTCTACCAAGAGATGAAAGAGAACTGCCTGCACATGAGCAGGGAGCTGTTCGACGTGGAGGCGAATGCGGGCGCGGTCATCCGCCTATATGAGGAGGCCTACGAGCATCTTGGCCAGTCATCGCCGACTGCTCGCCGGGCGTAGCAACGCCCCCGGTGCGCGCGTCCAGGGGTCGGACAGAACAAAGCCTGGCAAGGTAGTTGCACGGGGCAGTAGGCGGCCACTCAATGTAGGCAGTTCCGAGGACCTTTGTACTGACCTGAGCCAGACCCCGGGCGAATATCGTCCGCTGGCGGTCACTCAGGAACACTTTGGGCGAGGACAATGTCATTGATGATTCCTTTTCTAACTATTGGCTTTCTCGCCTTCGTCATCGCCTTAGCGGTGACACCCCTCTGTCGGCGTCTGGCCCTGCGCCATGGTGTGGTGGCGCGGCATAACGAGCGCACCGTGCACAACGGCCGGATACCAAAGCTTGGCGGTGCGGCCATCTTCGTCGCCGTGCTGGTGCCACTCATGGCCCTGAAGGCTGGGGGGCACTCATGGCCCAGCGAAGTCACAGGTGCGCTTCTCGGGGGCAGCATCCTCTTTTTTGTCGGGGCGGCCGACGATGTGAGGGGGCTCGGGTGCAATCTCAAACTGGCCTTACAGTCGCTGGGCGCAATCGTGTTGGTCCTGTTCGGCTTCAGGATCGAAAGCCTCCTCCTCCCCGGGCTCAGCACTGTGGCGCTGGGCTGGGCCAGCATTCCTTTCACTTTGCTCTGGTTGGTGGGAATCACCAATGCCATCAACCTCATAGACGGACTCGACGGTTTGGCTGCGGGCATAGCCATGTCCGCGCTGGCGTTGGGGGCAATACTGGCCCTAAGTCACGGTCAGCCAGTGGTGGCCCTGGTAGCCGCGGCCGTTTTCGGCGCCCTGGCAGGCTTTCTGCCCCACAATTTTCACCCGGCCAGCATCTTCATGGGTGACTCGGGCAGTCTGTTCTTGGGGTTTGTCCTGGCCTGGGTGGCGGCGGCTGGCGCCCGCCTCGAGCCGGGGAACGTGGCCCTGCTGCTGCCGCTGCTCTCTCTTGCCCTGCCGATCACGGACACCTGTATGGCCATAGTCAGGCGCCTGCGGCGGGGTATTCACCCCTTTGTGGCCGATCGGGAGCACATCCACCACCGGCTCCTCAACGCTGGCCTCTCGCACTCGGTCGCCTCGCTTCTGATGTCGGGCGTCAGCCTGGCGCTGGCAGTGGCGGCATTGCTGGTGGCGCGGACCTTCATGGCGCCCCTGACACCGTTTCTCTGTTCTTGCCTCCTGCCCTGAACCCGCGAAGATCTCATCCCTGGAGCCGCTCCTCGTGGCAGTGCGCCCTTTGGAAGTATCGTGGCCCCCTGGGCCACCAGGTTCCACTCCTGTTCAAGGGTGACTCCCATGTACGGTCGCCAGACAACCGGAAAAAATTAATCGCTTGATTTTGCTCAGAGATTCTTATATATTTGCCCAACAAATGAGAAGGGAGTGGATAGACAGACAGTATGGCACATCACCAGTCAGCGTTTAAGAGAATTCACACGAGCGCCAAAGCGGCGGCGGTTAACCGCCACTACCGTTCGATGATGCGCACAGCCATCAAGAAGGTACGTTTGGCAACAGACAAGGCTTCGGCCGAGGAGGCATTTCGGCACGCCTGTTCGCTGTTGGACAAGCTCGCCCTCCGGGGCATCATCCACAAGAACAAGGCAGCCAATGCCAAGTCGCGCCTGGCGCGGAGGGTCAACGCCTTAGCGTAAAGCTGCGAGTGGACGTGTAACGGGCGCCGATGCCATTGCCGGTAACCCCCCTAAACCCAGCGTGGTCGGAGGCGCCCGTTATCTTTTTGCGCCCTCGGAAAAGCCCTTATGCCTGCGGAGGATTGTAGTTGGGAGCCTCAGTGGTGATAATCACATCGTGGGGATGGCTCTCGCGCAGACCGGCGTTGGTGATATGGACAAAACGCGCCTGCTCTTTGAGCTGGGCAATAGTCCGCGCCCCGCAGTAGCCCATCGCCGCCCGCAGGCCCCCTACCATCTGGTAGATGCAATCGCTGACTTTGCCACGGTAGGGCACACGCCCCTCGACCCCTTCCGGCACCAGCTTCTTGACATCGCGCACGCCCTCTTGGAAGTAGCGGTCCCCGCGCCCTCCGCGCATGGCTGAAAGCGAGCCCATGGCGCGGTAGACCTTGTAGCTCCGCCCTTCCAGGAACACCACTTCGCCCGGGCTCTCCTCAGTGCCGGCCAGCAGGTTCCCCAGCATCACAGTGTCTGCTCCTGCGCCAATAGCCTTGGCAATGTCGCCGGTCTGTTTGATACCCCCGTCGGCAATCAGCGGCACGTCGTGGCGCTGGCAGACAGCGGCACATTGCATAATGGCGGTCAACTGCGGCACGCCGACCCCCGCCACCACGCGCGTGGTACAGATAGACCCCGGTCCAATTCCCACTTTGACCGCGTCGACGCCTGCCTCGATGAGCGCCTGGGCACCTTCGGCAGTGGCCACGTTACCCGCCACGATCTCCGCCTGCGGAAACGTCTGTCTCAGCTTCTGGACCGTGTTGATAACGCCCAGGGAGTGACCATGAGCAGTATCCACCACCAACACATCCACACCTGCAGCCAGAAGCGCTTCGGCCCGCTCCATGGTATCCGACGCCACCCCCACTGCCGCACCGACGCGCAGACGGCCGTGGTCGTCCTTTGCGGCATTAGGGTAACGCTTACGACCCAAGATGTCCTTGACCGTGATCAACCCCTTGAGGCGGTTTTCTTCATCGACAATGAGGAGTTTTTCCACCTTGTGCTTGCGCAAGATGCGCTCGGCCTCCTCCAGGGTGGTCCCAGGCGGGGCCGTGATCAGGGGCCCTTTGGTCATCACCCGGTGGACCGGCTGCGAAAGGTCTGTCTCGAATCGCAGGTCGCGATTGGTCAGGATGCCCACTACCTTGCCCCCCTCCACGATCGGAACACCCGAAATGCGGAAGCGCTGCATCAGTTCCACGGCCTCAGAGACTTTGCGGTCAGGCGCAAGGGTGATCGGGTGCATAATCATGCCACTTTCGTAGCGCTTGACCTTGTCCACCTCGGCCACCTGGTCGTGGATGGACATGTTCTTGTGAATGATGCCGATGCCGCCCTCCCGGGCGATGGCAATTCCCATCTCCGCTTCCGTGACCGTGTCCATCGCCGCGCTCACCAGGGGGATGTTGAGCTCGATGTGCCGAGAGAAGCGCGTCCTGGTGTCCACCTCCCGGGGTAGCACCTCAGAGCGAGCGGGAATCAGTAACACGTCGTCAAATGTGAGGCCTTCATAGAGGATCTTCTCAGGCATAGCATACTCCCTTTGTGCTTACTCAGAGGGCCCCCACAACCGCCTCAGCGGCTGCGGCGACACTCCCCTCGGAGATGAGTTTCTTGATGGTCTCGATATCCCCCTGCAGGGTACGGTCGCGGTCGAGAAAAGGCACGTGCTGCCGTATCAGGGCATGCACCGCCCCGGTACCAGGTCCGGGTCGCAACGGTTGGCGCAGGTCCAGCGCCTGGCAGCCGCATAGCAGCTCGATTGCGAGCACGTGGCGGCAATTGGCCACCACCTCTGCGGCCTTGCGCGCTGCCCACGTGCCCATGCTGACAAAGTTCTCCTGATTCGCAGAGGTGGGAATAGAATCCACCGAGGCTGGGTGGGCGAGCACCTTGTTTTCCGAAACCAGACTGGCCGCCGTGACTTGAGCGATCATGAGCCCAGAGTTGAGTCCAGGTTCGGGCGTGAGGAAGGCCGGCAGGCCGCTTGTGGCTGGATCCAAGAGGTCATGGGTTCGTCGCTCAGCAATGCCGGCAATCTGCGCCGCGGCGATGGCCAGGGTGTCAGCCGCCAGGGCAATGGGCTGGCCATGGAAATTGCCACCGGAAAGGACGACGTCGTCCTGAGCGAAGACAAGCGGATTATCGGTGGCAGCGTTGAGCTCGGCACTCACCAGCTGCCGCACGAAGCGCGCCCCCTCGCGTGCCGCCCCATGCACCTGGGGGACGCAGCGGAGACTGTACTGGTCTTGAACCTTGTGGCACTGCCGGTGAGAGGCGACAATGGGGCTGTCCTGAAGCAAGCGCCAGACGTTCTCGGCCGAGGCCAACTGGCCAGCCAATCCCCGTGCCCGATGGATGCGCCGGTCAAAGGCAGTGGCTGTGCCAAGCATGGCCTCAAGGGAGACGGCCGCAGCGATGTCCGCCACTTTCAGCAGTTGCTCGAATTCGACCAGGGCCAGGGCCAGGATGGCCGTCATGACCTGGGTGCCATTGATAAGGGCCAAGCCCTCCTTGGCGGCCAAGTGCAGAGGCGTGAGGCCCGCCTTAGCAAGAGCTTCTCGCCCACTTGTGCGTACGCCGCCACAAAATGCCTCCCCCAGGCCAATAAGCACCAAGGCCATGTGGGCAAGCGGTGCAAGGTCCCCCGAGGCCCCCACCGAGCCCTTCTCCGGGATGACGGGAAGCACGTCTCGATTGACCATTTCTACCAGAGTGTGGGCAACCTCCGGGCGACAGCCAGAAAGCCCTTTGGCCAAACTGTTCGCCTTGACCGCCATCACCGCACGCACGGCCGGTTGCGGCAAAGGGTCGCCCGTACCGGTGGCATGGCTCACCAGCAAGTTGTACTGCAACTGCTCAATGTCGCTAGGGGAGACGGTTATGGTCGCGAGCTTGCCAAAGCCGGTGGTCACGCCGTAGAGCACACGATGTTCTGCAATCGCCTGTTCAACGCAGCGGCGGGAAGCCTCCATGGCACTGACGGCCGCAGGGGCGATGGCTAACGAGGCGCGCCCCTGCGCCACTTCCCACAATGCTTCCAGCTCCAGGGAATTGCCGTCCAGCTCTACGACTGGCCTCATACCCGACAATGATTGTGTGAACTAGGTTCTGGCATAAGGTGGCAAATAATAGGCAATATTTGCCAAATAATCAACCGGATTTTGCGGGAAGGATGAGGAGAATGATGGGACGGCGGTGGCTTATACTGCCAGCAGCTCCAGGGCAGAGCCCTCGGCGAAGAGCTCTTCGGGCACCTCATCTGGCCGAGGGGGGAGTGGTTCTTTCTCGCTGCACAAAGCCTCGATCTCGGCAGCCAGCTCCCGCGCTGCCTCCAGGGCCGTGTCGAGTTCCAAAGACAGTGCTGCTACGATGGCGGGCACGCGCCCCAACAGGGCCTTCTCCTGGCGGGAGAGGCGATGGCCGCCTTGCGCAGCGCAGCTCACTAGCTCACCAACTGCCCGCAGGAGCTCTGTCATTGGCGGGAGCTGCCCCCCTTGGGCCTCGGCAGCCTCGCACAGCCGCATCAGCGTCGCAACAGCCGGCTCCCCTTCGTCGCGCAGGAGTGCGTCCACGGCTTTCCCCAATTGCCGCGCAAAGGAATGTGGCTCATCGTCGCCAGAGCGCGATTCCGGCTCGGGGTCGCCGGTATCCAACCCGCCATACTGGATTGCGAACGCTGGTTCGCGCACGTCGAACAGCACCTCTTGCTCCCCGGGCCAAGCACCATCTTCCTTAGCCGTGGCGCTGGAGGACGGTTCTTGCTCTGTGGCAGTAGCAGCGACCCCCCAGGCAACCAGAACCACTCGTAAAGCGCGCCCCTCACAGCGGCGGTGGCTCGCAACAACCTGGACGTGCTCCGGCAGGGCTGTCCTGGCGGCCGCCGCTGCCTTCTCAAGCACTTGGCACAAGTTCTGGTCTGCGCCCTCCAGATTCAGGAGCACCTTGCCTGTCTTCTCGCCAAGTCCTGCCACCAACTCCGGCACGAGCACCCCGCCGAGTGCCGGCTGCTGCCTGGTGGACTCTACTTCGGCCACGAGCGCCACCGCGGGCCCAAACGCCTCCTGGCGTAATGCCTCCAGCAGGGGGCTCGTCTCGCCGGCGTGAGGTTGTAACGCCTGCACGAATGCTGTCAGCGCTGTATCCATTTCGGCCAGCACGGCTGTCGATGACAGGTCCGTGACCATTGGCGCCACCGAGATCAGCACCTGGACGCCTTCGAGCAGCCTCCCGAACGGGGTTTCTGGGCCGGCGTTCTCCAGTCCGGAGGCATGCACCTGTGCCGGCACTACGCCGAGCACCACCGCCCCATCCCCCCTGGCCAGATCGGCGATGACCGGGGCCGCGCCTGCACCAGTACCGCCCTCCAGACCACAGACGAGCACGACCTCATCCATGCCCCGGCAGCTCTTCCGCACTTCCTCGGCACTCTCCATGGCTGCTGCCTTGCCGATGATCGGCTCGGCTGCCGCTCCCTGACCGCCGGCCGTCTGCTCGCCCAGCAGAATCTTGCGATGCGCAAGGCAGTTGGCCAAGGCGTCCAGGTCGGTGTCCATGGCCACCAGTTCCACATCGTACGGGTTGCCCGCTGCCAGCCGCGACACACACCGGCAACCCAGGCCGCCTACGCCGAGGACGGCCATGCGGGGCTCAGTGAGGTAAGCCAGGAATGAACTCTTGCTGTTTTCAGTATCCTCAGTCAAGGTCTCCCACAGACCGGCACGGTCGCCTCTCTCTTTGCCGGCAGCCATGGTTCAGAGCACACCCTCGGAGTTCTTGAACTGGTCGTACAGACGCAGCACCGCCGGTATGTACCCGCGGGTCTCGCGGTAAAGAATCTTGTTGTTTCGATTACTTGCCAACCACATCTCTGCGCGCCTGGGGCCGCCATTGTAGGCCGCCAACCCTCCGTCCACCTGGTAGGCCTCAATGAGCATGGAGAGGTAGCGGCATCCGAGGCGGATATTGTAGATGGGGTTAAACAAGATCTCCTCGGCCGTGGTCCACTCGATCCCTTCCAGCTCGGCCAGGTAGGCGCCGGTGGCCGGCATGATCTGCATGAGGCCCATGGCCCCAGCCGGCGAGACCACGGTGGAATCCCACGTCCGGGCGCTCTCGTGCGTAATGGTAGCGCAAATCAGATCCGGGTCCAGGTTTTCATACTTGACGCTCATGTCGTAGATTTCGCGGCTGATGGCATGTACCCGCTCAGCAGAGAGCCTTGGGTTGTAGCGCCGCACAATGGCCTCGATCTTGCGTACATTCATCTCGTAGCTGGCGTTCACCTCCGCCAGCCCCCGCACCTGAGCCACCCGCGCCGGCATTGTCATTGCCAGTCTATGGCCAGGGCGGACAATGCGCCCCGAGAAACCCACCATAAAGCTGGAAGCCCCAAGAATCCCTGCCACCATAAGCAAGAGCCGCACTCTGGATCCACTTCCCGACCTTCGCCCAGCGACGTCCTGCGGAGTTCCCATATCACACCTCACTTCTTCCGATCCTTCCCCTTGACCATGAAGAGGCCTGAGCTCCTACCCCTCGCTGTTCGGGGCTCGCTCCTGCCTGCTCGCGCCGGGCTGCGCGCAGCAGTCGCCGCACTTCCCTGTGCAACGCCTCAAGGTCAAACGGCTTCTCCAGCACCGAGTCTGAACCCAATCTTCGGGCCTGGAGCCAGACGTGCTCGCTCGGGTAAGCCGTCATCATCAGCACCCGCGTGCCAGCATGCGCCTGGCGGATGCGAGACAACAGTTCCAGCCCGTCCATCCCTTTGAGGCGCACGTCACTGATCACCAAGGCATAAGTCCGCCTGTCCAGCTCCTCCAGTGCCCGTTCAGCGGAGTGGGTGACGCTGACTTTCACACCTTCCAACCGGCCCAGGGACCGGGCCAGCCCTGCTGCCAAGTCAGCCTCGTCTTCAACCACCAAGATTCTAGCAAAGTCTCTCTCCATCATAGTTCCTTTCTCCGTCCACTCCCCTTGTTGCAACGACTGTGCCATTGCCGTTCCACTGGGCCACAAGCTGTCCCTGGCGACAATAAGAGGCCGGCGCTAGTGTCCTAATTTTGCGCACCTTATAAGACTGGACATTTGACCACTCATTGCATTTCCGTTACTAGCACGAGATGCGCCGAGAAGTGGCCGGATTTGTCCCATCAAAGGCACACTCTGAGGCCATGTGGGCGGAAACGAGACAGGGCGAGAATAGGGTGGTCGCTGCCCTCAGCGCGGGCGGGGATGGAGTGGCACCCGTGCAAGGACTGAGGCGGGCTATTCTAGGCCGTAGTTCTTCAGTTTCTCGCGCAGGGTGGAGCGGGAAATGTGCAGCGCACGGGCGGCCATGGACTTGTTGCCGCCGTATTTTTCTAACACTTGCAGGATATGCCGCTTCTCCACCTCTTCCAGGGAGTCGGGCAACGCCGCGGACGTCGGCTGGGCACTCACCGGTTTGGGCGAGAAGGGCAACGGCCCCAAGTGCAGGAGATCTGCCGTGATCAGATCTCCCTGGCACAGGATCACGGCCCGCTCGATCACGTTCTTCAACTCCCGGACGTTACCCGGCCAGGGGTATTCCAACAGCAGGCGCTGAGCCTCCTTGTCAATACCGCGGATGTGCTTGTTGAACTCGCGGTTGTTGGCTTCCAAGAAGAGCTTGGTCAATGGCAGGATGTCCTCCGGATGCTCCCGTAGCGGTGGGATGTCGATGACCATGACCTTCAGGCGGAAGTAAAGGTCCTCTCGGAATGTGCCTTCGCGTACACATTGCGCCAGATCGCGATTGGTGGCGGCGATGATGCGCACGTCGACCTCGATGTCGGCGGTACCGCCCACGCGGCGGAAGCTCCCACTCTCCAAGACGCGCAGGAGCTTGGGCTGCAGGGCCGGACTCATGGACGAGATCTCGTCCAGGAAGATGGAACCGCCGTGGGCCAGCTCAAAGATGCCCTTTTTGGTCGTCCTGGCATCCGTGAACGCGCCCCGCTCGTGGCCAAAGAGCTCGCTTTCCAAAAGGTTTTCGGGGATGGCCGCACAGTTCACCTTGACCAGCGGCTTGTCCGCGCGCACGCTGTTGCGGTGAATGGCATCGGCCACCAGTTCCTTGCCCGTGCCGCTTTCCCCCTGGATGAGCACCGAAGTCCTAGGCGTCTGGCTCACGATCTGGATCAGACGCCGGACCTCTTGCATCTGTGGGCTGTCGCCGTAGAGTTCGGTGAGCGGGGAACGCAGTCGCTGTTGAGCCTTCAGGTGCGACACTTCCAGCTTGAGGCGAATCGTCTCCAGCGCCTTGGCCACCACCAGCTTCAGCTCGTCCAGCTCAAAGGGCTTGTTCAAGTAGTCGTAGGCCCCCGCCTTCATGGCTGCCACCGCCGGCCGCGGATCGGACACGGCGGTGATCATGATTACGAGCACGTCCGGATCGATCTCTTTGATGTGCGCCAACACCTGCAGGCCATCCATCTTGGGCAGCCGCAGATCCAACAGCACCAGGTCCACCGGGTACTTTTCCAGGATCTCAATGGCCTCCTCCCCGGAATAGGCGGTGCGCACGCTGTAGCCCTCCCGGCGCATGACCTCGGCCAGGGTCTGGCACATGTCGCAGTTGTCTTCCACAATGAGCAAATGGGCGCGCATCGGCAATCAACCCTCCGTGGGGATGAGCAAAGTGAAGGTGCTCCCCTTGCCCTTCTCGCTCTCGACGCCGATCTCGCCGCCGTGATCGCTCATAATCCGGTACACGATGGACAAGCCAAGGCCACTCCCCTCGGGTTTGGTGGTGAAGAAAGGGTCGAAGATGCGGCCAACATGCTCCGGATCGATGCCGCACCCGGTGTCGGCCACCGTTACCTCCACAAACAGCCGCTCCTGCAACAACGTGGGCATGACGCCGCGCCGGCGATCCACTGCCTTCAGCGTCGTCCATACTGGTCGGGCAGAAATCTTGATGGTGCCACGATCCTCAATGGCGTCCATGGCATTCAGGAGCAGGTTGAGAAAGACTTGCTGGATCTGGTCAAAGTCGACAAAGACCAGCGGCAGATTCTCCTCGTAGGCGGTGACGAGCTCCACTCCCTTGCTCCGGAGCTTCTGGCCCACCAGGGCCACCACCTCGTGGATGATCTCCTGGAGCCTGTAAGCCCTGCGCACAGGCGGTTGTGGCCGAGCAAAAGAGAAGAAGGTCCTCAACAGGCCGTCGAGCCGGTCCACCTGGCGGACGATGCGCTCCAGGTATTCCCGGCGATGGTCATCGGCTTCAGTCTCCTCCTGCAGCGATTGCGCCATGGTCTTGATGCCGGCAAGAGGGTTCTTGATCTCATGGGCAATACCGGAGGCCAGAACCCCGAGGGAGGCCAAGCGGTCCATCTTGATCATCTCGGCTTGCAGGCGCTTGATCTCCGAGATGTCGCGAAAGGAGATGATGGTGCCCACGCGCTGGTTGTTATTGTCCAGGCGTGGGGCCACGGAAAAGCCGATGTGTACGCGTCTTCCGCTGTTAGTGGGGACAATGAGCTCGCGGTTCCACAGCGAGTAGCCGTGCTCAACGCCGTTCGGCAGAATCTTCTGGCAGTCCTCTTTTGGCAACACCTCATCAAGCGGCAGCCCCGTCACCTCTCGTGCCTTGTAGCCGAGAATCTCCTCTGCCGCCGGGTTGAATGAGGTGATGCGGTGCTGCAGGTCAAGGGTGATGAGCCCCGCCTGCATGCTCTGAATGATGCTCTCGTTGAAATTCTTGAGCTCGACGATTTCCTGTTCCAGCTGCTTCCGCTGGGTAATGTCTCGGGCAATGCCGGCGATGCCGGATATCTGGCCCTTCTCGAAGATTGGGTTGATGTTGGCCGAAAAGTAGCGCACCTGAGCGTCGGCACACAGGATGCGCATCTCGAACGTCTTGGCTCGCCCCTGGAGGGTCTCCTCCAGGTTGCGCTGCACCTCCGCCCGATCCTCTGCCACAACCACTCCCGCCAGTTGCCGTCCCAACCAGTCTTCGCGGCGAAAACCGGTGAGCGCGGTCACCTGGCGGTTGAGGAAACGGAAGCGCCCCTGCTGGTCTAAGGTGAAAATGAGGTCGTTGACGCTTTCGATGAGTTCCCGGTATTCGTACTGGGTGCGGCGCAGGCGGCGTTGCATTCCTTGCGCGCGCCATTCCGCGCGGCGGGATTGCAGCACTTGGTGCACCACGGTAAGCAGTTCGCGGGGGCCAATCTCCTCGGGCAACAGCGCGTCGGCTCCTGCGGCTACCAGTGCCTCTCGCTCCGCAACGGCAACGGGGCCGCGGTAGAGCACGATGGCCGCAGACTGGACAGCATCACCCTGGCGAAGCTGCTTAAGAAGCTCTTTGCTCTCCTCGAGCCCTGTGGCCTCCAGCAGCACCACCGCAAGTTCCTGATGAGACACGGCGGCTAGACCATCCTGGAGCCCCTGGTAACACTCGACCGTGCCTCCCAAGGCCTGTGCCAGTCGGCACACCTCCGGCCGCGAGGAGAACACAATAACCCTTTCTTGCCCGGCCAGCGGTGCCTCGACAGCGCTCCTTGAGGCAACCACAGCAGCGCCCTGCGGAGGACCTTCCGCCTCGCTCATCCGTTCCCCTACCACAGTCCTTGTCTCCGCCTGCTTCACGAACCTTGTGTCCCGCGGAAGCGGCCGCGCACCGTCATGGGGTTTCGCCTGCCATGCCCAAACCAAATGGGTTCTTGCCCGGGCCGCCGTTGCCACCCTGGGAGGCAGCCATCATCCGCAGTAGACTGCGACAGCGATTGTAAATGGCCGACAGGTCCAGACGTTGATCCTCGGACAACCCACAGGGCTGGCGTTCCAACACCGCCTTGGTCAAACCCGCAATGGTACTGATGGACTCTTCCAGCTCCTGTGTGGGCACGCGCGACACCGGGGGCGCTGGCGCCTGCACCCTGGAGCCAAAGCGCTTCTCGAACCGGCTGCGACGAATCAGATTGTCCACGATGTTCAGCAGCTCGTGGCGTCCGAAGGGTTTGACCAAGAAGGCGAGCACCCCCATGCCGAAGAACCGCTCAGCTCGGCCGTAAAACTCCGCCCGTGCCGTGAGCAGCAGAATAGGCACAGTGCTCCATTTGGCGTAGTTGGGGTCGTAGCGGATGACCTCCACGAACTCCTCGCCGTCGAAATCCGGGAGCGCAAAGTCCAGGATGATAATGTCGGGGTTGACCTCCCTCACTTTGCGCAGCCCTTCCTGCCCGGTCCCAGCAATGCGCAGGTCATACACTGGCTCGCCAAACACCCTCTTTGCCAGCCGCTGCATCTCCGGATCATCGTCGATGAGGAGGACAATGTCTTTTCCCATGTGCGCCTCTCTCCCTGGTGAGCTTGCCAGAAAGAGATCCTCCCGCGCCCATCACCCAATCCGTCTCACTCTTTCTGTTCAGTTACCGGCACCTGTGGCACCACTCCCAGGGGGAAGGTGACTACGAAAGTCGTCCCTTCTCCCACTCTGCTCTTGACGTCAATGGTGCCACCGTGCACTTCCACAATCTGTTTGACCTGCGACAGGCCCAAGCCCGAGCCTGTCACCTCCCTGATCCGTTCGTCCTCGGTGACGCGATAGAACTTGTCGAAGATGTGCGGCAGCGCCTTCTCCGGAATGCCGTAGCCGTGGTCGACAACCGCCAGCTGCACTGCCCTCGGCGTGGCCGTCACTCGTACCTCCACCTCGGTGTCCGGCGGACTGTACTTGATGGCGTTCGACAACAAGTTGAGCAGTACTTGGTCGATCATGCCTGGGTCTGCCAGAACCTCTGGCAGCGCCTCGGCGACCGTGGCCCGCAGCACAATGCCTTTGCGCTGTGCCACCGGTGCATTGGTTACCACCGCCGTCCGCACTGCATCGCCGAGGTTCAGCCGCACCTTCTTCGGCTGCACTTTTCCTGATTCGATGCGGGAAATATCCAGAAACTTGTTGATCAGCTCGCTCAGGCGATTGGACTCTTTGAGAATGATCCCCGCATACTCCATGGCCTGAGCCTTGGTGGTGCTTCGATCCAGCAGCAGCTCGCTAAAGCCAGAGATGGAGGTCAGCGGCGAACGCAGCTCGTGGGCCACCATGGTGACGAGCTCCGTCTTCATCCGGTCGATCTCCTTTTCCCGGGAGATGTCGCGCAGAATGGTCACCGTCCCGATCAGGGTGCCGTCCTGCTGGTGGACGCGGGCCGCCTTTGCCGCCAGGGTCCGCTCGCGCCACTCGCCCGGTGGCTTGACACAGATCTCCACCGGCGGAGCTTCTTGCTGCTCCTGACCGTCGATCTTCTTCAGGAGGTTCAGCAGCTTCCGATTCTTGACGAACTGCCCGATGGGTTGCTGGAGCAGCTCTTCCTCCCTGACCCCAAACCACCTCTCGGCGGCACTATTGAACACCAACACCCGGTCTTGGGGATCAGTGACGATGACCCCGTCGGCGATGTTGCGGATAATGGTGCTGGTCTTGGTGCGCTCGGCGATGATCTGGCTCAGGTTCATCTCGTTGAGCCGCCGCAGCTCGGTGGTCATGTAGTTAAACAGCTTTGCCAGACGACCGATCTCACCGCGCGAGTCCAGCTCGATGCGGTGGGAAAAGTTCCCCCGCGCGATCTCTGTGGCTCCTTCGGCCAAGCGAGCCAACGGTTGCGACACGGCCCCAGCCAAGCGACGGGCCACGTAGAGCCCTGCGCCGACTACCACAGCCAGAGCCACGGTCGCGGCGACCACCACCGCAGGCGGAGGGAGGGCGCCTCCGCGCAGCAGGGCCAACAGGAGGAAAAGAAGGACGGGCAGCAACCCCGCGGCCACCAGGGCCCCGTAGAACCAGCGAAACAGCGTGCCGTTTGTGGTATGTCGCGCCGTCATAGGGGTCACACAGGAGCTATCTGGGCAGTGGCGTCAGTCCGCCATCACCACACGGTTTCTTCCCTCAGCCTTGGCCCGATACAGCCGACGATCCGCCACGGCAATGAGCTGCTCAGCCGTAGCGCCGTCCTCCGGATAGGTGGACACACCCATGCTGATGGTCAGGCGCCCTTCCGGCTGCTGCTCGCCGTAGGCAAAGGGGAACTCTTGCACCAGTGTTTGCAGTTTGCGTGCCACTACCCCGCTTGCCTGGTGAGGGGTCTGCACCAGAATCAGGGCAAACTCTTCGCCGCCATAGCGTGCCGCCACATCGATCTTCCGCACATTGTCGCGCAGCAGGCGTGCCAGCTCCTTAAGCACCTTATCCCCCGCCAAGTGACCGTGCGTGTCGTTGTAGTGCTTGAAATGGTCGATGTCCAACATGATGAGCGAGAAGCTCTCGTTGTGCCGTGCGGCACGGTCCACTTCGTGTATCAACTGCTCCTTGAAGTAGCGATAGTTGTACAGGCCCGTGAGGCCGTCGGTGATCGCCATCTCGCGCAGTTGCGTCTGCGCCTCTTCCAGTTCGCGGATCTTGCGCTCCAGTTGGTCGTGCAGCTCCTTGATGCGCAGCAGCGATTTGACTCGCACCAGGAGCTCGACCTTGTTGAAGGGTTTGGTGACGAAATCGTCGGCCCCCGCCTCCATGCCCCGCACTTTGTACTCCACCTCGTCCAGTGCCGTGACCATAATGACCGGCACGAAGTCGGTGGCGGTGCTGGCCTTCAGGCGCCGACAGACCTCGAACCCATCCATGTCGGGCATGACCACGTCCAGGAGCACCAGGTCCGGGAGCTCGCGGTTGACCGCCTCCAGCGCCTCACGGCCGCTCTGCGCGCTCACCACCTCATAGCCCTGGCCAGAGAGGTGGGTGCGCAGCAGCTTGAGATTGGCTGTGACGTCATCCACGACCAGAATGCGCGGCTTGTGAGCTCGGTCCTTCACCTGCAAAACCCCTGCGCGACCCCGTAGCGACCGGGGATGCACCCGTGGGCCCCCGCTATGCGGCCCCCGGGCGGTAGCAGATGTTCCCCATCCGCGCGGCGCGCGCTTCGTCAAGGCGGCTCACCGGCGTGGTCTGGGGCGCTCGTTGCAGCAACTCGGGGTTCTCCTCCGCCTCGCGCGCTATCTGCAACATGGCCTCGGCAAAGGCGTCCAGGGTCTGTTTTGACTCGGTCTCGGTGGGCTCGATCATCAGTGCTTCGTGCACGATGAGCGGGAAATAGACCGTGGGCGCATGAAAGCCCAAATCCAGGAGGCGCTTGGCAATGTCTAAGGTCCTTACCCCTTTGGCCTTCTGCCGGTCGCCCGACAACACGAACTCATGCATGGCGGGCCCAGGGTAAGGCAGCTCGTAAGCTTCCCGCAAGCGTGCCAGCAGATAGTTGGCATTGATCACCGCGCCTTCGCTCACCTGCCGCAGCCCCTGGGCACCCATCATCCGGATGTAGGTGTAGGCCTTCACCATCACCCCAAAGTTCCCATAGAAGGCGTGCACTCTGCCAATGCTCTGCGGGCCTCCGTCCTCCAGCACAAGAGTCCCGTCGCGCAGCACGACGCTGGGCCTGGGCAAGAACGGGGCCAGCTCCTTTTTCACTCCCACAGGCCCGGACCCGGGCCCGCCGCCGCCATGGGGTGTGGAGAAGGTCTTGTGCAAATTAAAGTGCATGACGTCGATGCCCATGTCGCCTGGCCGCACGATGCCCAGGAGCGCATTGAGATTGGCGCCGTCCATGTACATCAGTGCACCTACCTGGTGCACCATCTTGGCGATCTCTTGCACTTGCGATTCGAACAGGCCCAAGGTATTGGGGTTGGTAAGCATGAGCGCTGCGGTCTGCTCATTGAGCACCGCCCGCAGAGCCTCAAGGTCGACCCTGCCATCACGGCCGGAGCACACCTGTATCGGTTTGTAGCCGGAAATGGTCACACTGGCCGGGTTGGTGCCATGGGCAGAATCCGGGATCACCACCTCAGCCCGGGGATTGCCGCGGCTCTCGTGGTAGGCCCTAATGAGCATCAGGCCGGTGAGCTCCCCCTGCGCGCCAGCCGAAGGTTGCAACGTCACCGCATCGAACCCCCCTATCTCAGCCAGGTACCCGGCCAGCTCGTGCATCAGGCGCAAAGCTCCCTGCACCGAGGAGACAGGCTGCAAAGGGTGGATGTCGGTAAACCCTGGCAGCTTGGCCACGTTTTCATTCACCTTTGGATTGTACTTCATGGTGCAGGAACCGAGGGGATACATGCCTTTGTCAACATGGTAGTTCATCACCGACAGGGCAACGAAGTGGCGTACCACGTCCACTTCGCTCAATTGCGGCAACTCGGGCCCCTGGGGGCGAATCTGATCTTGCGGCAATAGCTTGCCCAGAGGCTGCTCCGGCACGTCAAGCGCGGGAAGCGAAACCCCTATCTGTACTTCGCGGCTCTTCTCGAAGATCAAAGGTACCGGCATCAGTGCACCGTCCTCTTGCTTACTCACTCACCATGTCACGCAAATACGCCGACTAAGGTACAACTTGCGGCCATAAATGTCAAGGGCTTTTTGGCCAGCTACCGCTGGCCTCGACGGGGTGAACCATGGACCCAGGAGCACCTGCCTGGTTGTGCCGAGGGGGTTCTTGTCACCGCCTACCGGCCCCTTTCCGACCCCAACTTGGAGCGCCGCTCGCTGCACAAAAGTCACTTGAACCTCAGGCGAAACTTCCGCACCATGTGGTGAGGGTGATACGATTGTTTTGCCCGGCGCAAGCCGGGGTCGCCCAAGTCCTGCTCGCGATTAACAAACGGCACCCCTGCCCAGCGATGGGCGCAGAACTGCTGGTTGATAAGAGCAAAAAGCGAGGGCATTTCTGGATTGGCCTTTTCCACATGCACCACCGCCGTGTCGGGGTTGAGCAGCTCCCCGATGGCAAAGGCTTGCACTACTCCGTCAATGAGAACCACTCCCCCATCGGCGGCCAGGGCAGGCAGGTGGCGTAGCGCCTCACCAACTGCTTCCCACTCGTCCAACAGCCCGAGGTCGTCGCAACAACGCTGTCTCGCACACCACTTGGTTGTCACCTCCATGCAGGCGCGCACGTATCGCTGCTGGAGAGGTTCATAGACCGGATTGAGCTCCCGCAATGCCCGATTCACATGGTTGCGCCTGCTGTGGTACTTTCTGCCGGCCAGGTGGATGAGGTCAGCGGTGCGGTAGACATAGTCGAATTGGTCCTCGTCCGGCTCAGCAATGAGGTCGGCAACTCCTTGCAGCACTTCAGCCCAGCGCTCCTCCGCCCGCTGAATGCACACCTGTGTTGTCCCAGCCTGATCAGCCATCCACGAGAGGAACTGTCGGACAATGCCTGCCTCGGGACGCGGACCTACAGGCTGCAAACCGTAGGCACGTCCATCGCGATCCTGGCATAAGAACAAGAGCCAGGGGCCTCGCAAGGACCAACGCACGCGATAGCGGTTACGCCAGATGAACAGGTTGGTAAACGTGTACTCAGAGGCCTGCGGCTGCCACTGCCGGAGCAACGGCTCCACAACGGGTCGATCGGCGAGCTCAAGAGTCTTGAAGACTGGGAACTCGGGGCTCATCGGCTGCTGCGGGGCCCCTTTGCCGGTCACATAGTCCACGCCGCACCCAGACACAGGTAGTGGAAAAGCGCAAAGTTGTAGACCTGCTCCACCTCGGCACCACCCTCTAGGAGGCGATAGCCCGCGTACAGTTGTACCTTGGGCGAGGGCGCATATGCAAGCGCAAGCAGCACATCCTCAGCCCGCCCTTGCGGTGCGGCCAGCGCATCCCCATCCACTAACAGCACGGCGCGAGGGGCAAACTGCCACGTGCAGCGCAAACTTAGAAGCGGCACCAGGCCCACGTTACTGGTTTCCGCGCGGAGGCCCTTTGCCTGGAGACGGATCAGGGCGTCGCGCACTTTTGCGGTTGCGCCCACGGCCACCCGCAGCCTCCCTGCGTCGTCAATGCTGTAGCGGTAGGTGAAACGGTAGGAATTGAACCGATAGGTGGCAATGAGCGCGCTATGCGCGGAAAATGCGCTGCCCGCAAATGAGATCGGGGTGGCCACGGAACCAGTCGCTTCGAGTTGCAGCGGTGCGACCAACAGACTGAACCTGTGGCGCTGCCCCACGATGTGGCTGAGCCGCACCCGCCCAAATCCAGACCTGGCGGTGGACAACTCCTTCGAAAGCGAGAACATGGTACCAGTGGAATTGGGCACCCGCACGTCATTGTAACCGCTCCACACCAGTCCCGTCTCTGCCTCCACAATCCACTGGGCCTGAACGGGCAAGGCCAGGACAAGGACTGTGGCCAGCCCTGTCAGCAGTGTGCCGAGAACGCGGGTGCGGTTGTCCTTCTGCTGTCTACGGATTGCTCTTTTCAACCGCAGCATTACACCCTCCTTTGTCCGAGACAAGCCCGTCGATGATGAGAGTGCCCGTTGCGCCTGCGCATCAGTCTCTCTCCCCTCGCAGCAGCTCATATCCTTCGCGCGCCAGATAGACGACGATCAACAGCCCCACCAGGGGATCCGACAGCCAGAAACCAAAGAAGTAGTAGGTCACCAGCCCAATGAGGAGTGCCAACGACAGCCACATGCAGACGAAGGTCTCTTTCGCATCCGCGACCAGCGAGCGCAGGCCCAATTTTCTTCCCAGGTGCAACTTCTGCCGCGCCAAGAGCGGCATCACGATCGCCGAAAGCGTTGCGATGGCTATGCCGAAAGGTGAGGGGTATGGCTTTTGCTGTTGGATGATTTTCTGGATGGACTCCCACAGCACGTACGCTCCCAGCCCAAGGAACGTCACCCCAACGAAGCGCGTGGCTCGTTGCTCCATGCGCTCTTCTTCCTCCTGGTCCACTGTGCCGTGGCGCCGCAAGCGCCAGATGAGCACCAAGCCGGAGAGCGACTCGACCACGCTGTCCAGGCCAAAACCCACCAGGGAGATGCTGCCTGCGGCCCGGCCTGCGGCGATAGAGGCAATCGCCTCGAGGACGTTGTAGCCGACGGTCAGATATTCCAAGCGCAAAGCCCTCCGGAACCCGCGCTTCCGCCAGACAAGATCCGTCGCCATTACGGAGATCTGATCCTTCTGTGCGAATGGTGAGCGCTGGTGGCTCCCCTGACTATCGCTGCGAAGAGTCATCTTCGCCTCGAGACTTGCCCCGACCACACGAACTCGGCCGTTTCCGCGAAGGAACCCCCTCGGCCCCCTAGCACGGCGGTTCCTGCCTGCCCTCGAGCAGGGCGCGGAGGAGCTGGATGCGGCCAATATGCAAGGCGGTGTGGGCGGCCGTGTTCAGCAGCCAGTGGGCCACCGTCATCTCATCCTGCAGTGTGGGTGCCGCCGAGTGAAAGTCCTCCTCTTCCAGGCTGCTGATGTACATGAGACTGTTCTGGCGCACCTGTTGCACCCAAGAGAAGAGTTCTTTCACCGAGCTGACCGCCGACCTAATCTGCTCGACGCTGCTCCACTCTGCGCCAAAGACGCGGAAGGGGGGAGGAACCACCGGCTCAGGCAGCGCCTGCAAGAACTTGCCGATATGCACGCGCTCCCGATGAGCGATGTGCCCCACATGCCAGATGATGGGCAGACAACAGTTGCCGGGGGTCCAGAGGAGCTGGTCTTCGGTCAGCCCTTCTACCTCGGCCAGCGGATCCCCGTACCAGGAACCCCGCCCGTACATGAAAAGCACTACGTCTTTCCAGTTTGCCATGGCTACATCCTCACGCTGGAGTTGGGTGTGGGCCGGGAACGGGTCCCACGCCATTGCTGTTCGTAGGCCAGGATCGCCTTCACCAGCTTCTCTGCACCAAATTTCAGTACGTCGGTAGTAGGCAGACCGGTCTCTTGTTCAACCCGCTCGACTTCGTCCCACGCCTGATCCGGAGAAAGCACCCGCAGATTCAAGGCAATGCCCACGACCTTGCTCGGAAACACCGGCGCGGCCACGGCCTCGTACAGGGCGATCGCCTTGGGGATGGACGGCACCGGCGTGCTCTTCGATCCACGCATAATGCTCCTTCCGTACTCGTGGCAGAGAATCAAGGCCTGGGGGGCAAACCCGTGCAACATGCTCAATGTGACCCCGGAGTAAAGCGGATGGGTCAGGGCGCCCTGCCCCTCGATGAGCAAGTACTGATGGCCGGCATTTTCCAGCACCAGGCGCTCGGCGGCTCCTGCGACAAAGTCGGCAATCACGCGGTCCAGGGCAATGCCGCGCCCCGAGATCATGATGCCCGTCTGGCCCGTGGCCACGAACACGGCATCGAGTCCACGCTCGCCTAAGGCCCGGGCGACCTCCAGGGCCACGATCTTCTTGCCGATGTTGCAGTCGGTGCCCACGGTGTGGACGCGGAAGCAGGGTTGCTCTACAGCCCGGCACTGGTTCACCGTTAAATCCCGGGGGACGCTCCGCACGTCCACCAGCGACACACCGCGCTCCCGGGCTCTGGCCACCAGCTCCGGGTCATCATTCAAGAAAACGTGCAGGCCTGCAACCACGTGCAAACCGCAGTCAATGGCCTGGAGGATGATCGCTCTCCACCTCGGCGGCAGCTGACCGCCCGCCGGCGAGATACCGATCAGCAACGTGTCCGGCCGCAAACTCATGGCCTCCTCCAAGGAGGCAACGATGGGAATGCCCTTGCCCACTCCGAGCAACTTCTCCGTGTCACCTCCGGCCTGGGTGGAATCGATCAAGGCAACCACTTCGTCCGGCCGGTAGCGAACCACTCCCGCTGCCGTCTTTCCCGGCGTGGGGTGCGTGTTGCCTTCGGTCAGAATGACAAAGCGCCTCTTCTGCTGGAGCAGGGCAAATCCGGACATGCGCGAGCGCCGCCTCCTGTCAGGAGCCTACCGCCGCACCAAATCGCGGCAAGGCGAGACCACGTAAAGGCCTTTTCCCCCCCGCGACTGCCTGGGCAGTGCGGGCACAACAAAACTCCCTGGCAAAAGCTCAAAGAGCCAGGCCATCCATTGCCCGCATCCGATCCCCCGCCTACGCACGGATGACCTGGCGGAGATTCTGATCGGCCGCAGACTACCCCCGGCACCGCGGGCTCGGATCACTTCCGCCATGAGGCTGTCGAGACGATTGCTCTTTCGTCCCGATACCTGCTCACCTGAAGCCACCTTGGTTCCACAGAGCAAGTCACACTTATCCGCCGTCCTCGCACCCGGCATGGGGACATCGTCCCTCCCGGATCACAAGCGCAAGAGTTTGGGCAGAAAGACCGCGACGCCGATCGCCAACGCGGTCAGGGCGCTCATGAGCACCGCCCCAGCCGAAAGGTCCTTGACCTTGGCGATGACCTCACTCCGCTCCGGGCTTACAAGGTCGGCCAGGCGCTCCATGGCGGAATTGAGAAGTTCAAAGGAGAACACCAGCCCGATAGCAATGGCCACTGCCACCCACTCAAGGACGCTCAGGCGAAGTAGGAGCCCGGCAATGACCACGCCGACAGCCGCTCCCAGGTGGATGCGGGCGTTATGCTCTTCTCGCACCAGGAGCGCCAATCCGCGAAACGCCCAGCGAAAGCTTTGGGCTCTCTCGCGCAGAGAAAATCGGTCTCGGTTCATGCGCGGCCCCTTAAATCCTCTGTGCGCACCTCCTCTCTCGCCTCCGTGCCCGAACTCACCAGTCGCCCCTTTTGCTCACTCAGTGGAAAAACAACAAAGCGATGCCGCCTACCGCGACCAGCGCCCCGAGCCAGGCACGCGGGGAGGGCTTCTCCTTGTAGACCACGCGCACCAGTGGAATGATGAGCAGTGGGGTGGTGGACATCAAGGTGGAGGCGACACCCGTGGCGGTCAACTTGACGGATGTGAGCATCAACCAGATGCCCAGGAAAGGGCCTACGAGTGCGCCGCCGGTCATGAAGGCCAACGCCTGACGGTCACGCAAAGCCCGCACCCCTGCTTGCGCCCGCCCGGAGGCCAATGCGACCAACCATACCCCGGCAACTGCGGTGGTTACGCGAATAACGGTAGCGGAGAGCGAATCCAACGTACTTCCCATCGCCATCTTGGAGAGCACTAGTCCCAGTCCCTGGCCAATTGCTCCCCCTACGCCTGCGGCTATGCCTTCCAGATGGGCATGCACCGGCCGTGAGCCCGCAGGGGCCCTCTCGGCCACCACCCATGCGACGCCAGCCAGCGTGACCACCATGCCCGCCACCGCCATGAACGTCAACTGTTCATGAAGCACAACCCACGCCGCCAGTGCCGCCACCGGCGGCGCCAGTGTGCTGAGGAGCGTTGCCAAGCGCGGCCCCAACAGTACCACGGACCGGAAAAAGAGCGCGTCACCGATCACCAGGCCCAAAAACGAACTGGCAGTCAACAGCGCGATCTGGTGGCTGTTGGCCCAGGTGGGCCAGAGCTTGCCGCGAGTCAGAAAGAGCGTCGTCACCAACAGCAACGCCCCAAGAGGGATGCGCAGAACGTTGGTGGTGAACGCGCCTACCCTCTTGCTGGCCTCGCCAAACAGGGTGGTGCCCAGGGCCCAGCAGGAGGCAGTAGCCAAGGCTGCAAGCTCACCCAGGCACCACACTATATCCCTCCCGCTGCCGGTCTCCCTCGCCTGCTCATCACCCAGCCCTTTGCTCCGGCGATGGCTCTGCTCCCTTTGCCACCGGAATCTCTACAATCGCACGCGTCCCAACCCCCACCTGGCTCTCCAGGAAAAATCGCCCTCCGTGTGAGGCCACGATCTGCTTGACAATGGGCAACCCCAGTCCCGTACCTTGTCCCTCGGCCTTGGTGGTGAAAAACGGCTCGAACACCTTCTCCTTGATCTCCTCGGGGATCCCCTCGCCGTTGTCCTCGATCACCATGCGCACAAAGTTGCCGTCCTCGCTTAGGGAGGTGGAGACAGTGAGCACCCCATCCCCCTTCATGGCGTGGGCCGCGTTGATCTCCAGATTCCGGATCACCTGCTCAATCTGGCTGCGATCGCCACACACCGGGGGGAGCCCGTCAGCGAACTTTTTCTCGATGCGAAACCTCTTGAGCACGCCGCTGAGAACCAGGGTGTCAGTGGTATCTTCGAGCACCTCCCTAAGGTCCATCGTCTGTAACTGGGGGCGCATGGGCTTGCTCAGCGACAGCAGGTTTCGCCCATGCAAAGCCACCTTCTCCAGGTGCGTCAGAATGCGCTGCCCGATCTTGCGTACCTCCTCAGGGTTCTCGGCCCGCCGCAGCAGGAGTTGCGCCTCCACCAGCAACCCACTCACCAGGTTGTTGAGCTCGTGCCCGATGCTCCCCGCGATCACGCCTAAGGTTGCCTGCTTCTCTGACTGAATGAGTTGCTCCTGCGCCCGCTTCTGCTCGGTGATGTCTTTGTAAATGAGCGAGACGTACTGGACGGTCCCATCTTCCGCTAAAATAGGAGTGGCCGAGATAAGCACGTTGCGTGGTTGGCCGTCCTTGGTATAGCGCACCGCCTCGTACACCCGCACCGTCTTGCCGGCACGAATCTGGCGGTTCAGAAAGTCACTGGATGGCCCCACGTCAGGACGAATGATCAGGTCTTCCAGGGTTTTCCCCTCGGCTTCTTGCTCGGTGTACCCAAACACCTCCTCGGCCCCCTTGTTCCAAGAGAGCACGCGATTGAAGCGATCGATGGTCATGATTGCGTCTGCTGCCCCGTCGACAATGGAGCGGTAGAGATGCTCCGACTTGCGCAAGTCAGCGGTCATTTCCGCGAACAGATCGCGGAGCCGGGCAGCATACTCTTCCAGCTCTCGCTCGTACTTCTTGGCCTTGCTCTGAGGATCCACCACGGTTAGCACCTCTGCTTCATACAAAAAACCCGCGCCCCTGGGACAGGGACCGGTTTCTTCTGGGCCCAAAATAGCAAAATCGCGCAGCAAAATCAAGCAGAAAAGTCGCGCTCCCCCCAGCCGCAAGCGGACTCGGCTGGGTTCCCAAGCTCCTGGCCGTCATGCTGGTCCGGAGACGGAAGACAACGCACCGGCCCCTGAACACCTTCCACCTTCGTCGGCTTGTTCCCCGCACAGGGAAGGACCACCAGGAGAGAAGGCATCGCCTGTTCACGGCGCACGGCGAACATTGCCGCGAACCTGCCCTTCCTGGCACCAGGACCCATGCGCCAGACCGCCTTTTGCCCAGGTGTGCTATCACCCTCAGGACGGAAAGTGCAATCGTGAGGCCAGGCAGCGTGGGTGGTGTGCCCGACACTGGCACAAAAGTCTCGCCGAGCACCCTCCTACGCCCCTTGGTTTGGCGAGCGCGGCCTGCCACCTTGGGCCTGCCGATGACCTGCACCAGCTGGATTGCGCTTGCCTGGCTCAGGGCGTCCTCCATTGAGCCAGGGGTGACAGGCAGAGGCCCCCGGGCTGCTAGCGCCCGCCTGCCGCCTGCAACTGCTCCCTGGTGTAGGCAATCACCCTCTGCAAGATCTCATCCAGGCTGTACTTGGGCTGGTAACCGATGAGCTCTTTGATCTTGGTCAAGTCCGGGATGCGCACGCGCATATCCTCGAACCCTGCCTCATACGCCTGGTCGTAGGGGATGTACACGATCTCGGAGGAAGAGCCGGACAGTTCCTTGATTCGCCGGGCCAGCTCGCCGATGGTAATCGCCTGATTGTTCCCCACATTGTAGATTTGACCCTCTGCCTTTGGGTGCTCGGCCAGGGCAATCAGCGCCTCCACCACATCGGCCACGTAGGTGAAGCACCGCACCTGGGAGCCGTCGCCATACACGGTAATGGGCTCGCCGCGCAGAGCCTGTCCCACCATGCGTGGGATGACCATCCCATAGCGCCCGGTCTGCCGCGGCCCCACGGTGTTGAACAACCGGGCAATGACCGTGCGCAACCCCTTCTGCTTATGGTAGGCCAGGGCCAGAAACTCGTCGATCCCTTTGGAGGCCGAATAGCTCCAACGGCTCTTGGTCGTCGGCCCCAACAGCCGGTCATCCTCTTCGCGAAAGGGCACCGCCTCGCTCTTGCCGTAGATTTCCGAAGTGGAGGTGATCAGCACCTTGCGCAAATAGCGGTTGGCAAGCCTGAGCACCACGTGCGTGCCGAGGATGTTGGTCTCGATGACTTCCACCGGGTGGCTGACGATGAGCTCCACCCCGACGGCTGCGGCCAGGTGGTAAATGATATCACATTCGGATACCAACCGGTCCATCACTGTTTCATTGAGAATGGTCTCCACCGCAACGTCGAAACGGGGATTGTCCCGCAGGTGCTGAATGTTCTTGAGGCTGCCCGTGGACAGATCGTCGATGGCCCACACCTCATGACCGCGGCGCAGTAGTTCTTCGCACAGGTGCGAGCCGATAAAGCCCGCTCCTCCAGTGACCAGTATCCGCATAGGCTCTCCTTCCCTGCTCAGCGTTCGTCCTTTTCCATCTTCTGGTTGTGGCGGACATGCATCAGTGAGACCACAATGGCAAAGATTACCAGCTCATTCACGAGGACCAGTGCGCTTTGCCAGAAATTGAGGCTGGGCAAAAGCGCGGCTCCTATTCCCACCCCGAAGGTCACCAGGTAGAGAAACAGCACGGCCTGCCGTGGCGACATCCCCAAATCCATTAGGCGATGCGAGAAGTGGCAACGGTCGCCGACCCAGATGGGGCGCCGCTCCCGCAGACGGATGTACACCACAGAAGACGTATCGAAAAGCGGCACCCCCAACACCAGAAGCGGCAGGATCACCGGAAGCACACGGGAACTGCCGGGCACCACGTACGAACCCACCAGGCAGAGACAGGCGAGCACATAGCCAATGAACAGACTTCCGGCATCGCCCATGAAGATGGTGGCCGGAAAGAAGTTGTAGCGCAGGAAACCCAAGAGTGCCCCCACCAGAGCAGCGAGCATCAGGGCCGTAAAGACCTGCCCTTGGAGCGCCACCACGACGAACAGCACGCTCCCCGCAATGGCCCCAATGCCAGCCGCGGCCCCGTCGGTGTTGTCCAGCAGGTTAAAGGCGTTGGTGATTCCCACCATCCACAGCGCCGAAATCACATAGTCCAGGACCACACCAGGCATGAAGCTGGTCCTGATGCCCGCCGCCAGAGCAATGGCGGCTGCCAGGGTCTGTCCGACCAGCTTCACGCGTGGGGGGAAGTGGATGCCGGCAATGTCGTCGATCGTTCCCAGGACGGTGACCGCGGTGGCACCTCCAAGGATGCCTGCCACCTTGGGCAGCACCCGCAGGAGGTGAGGCGCCTGCGCCACCAGCGGACCCAGATGCTTCACGACCCAGGGATGGGTCTGCACCACCAAGAACAGGAGCAGATTCAGTCCCACGACCAGCGCAAAGGTGGTGTACATGGCGACTCCCCCCAGCAGGGGCATGGGGCGGTCGTGCGCCTTACGGGAGATGGGGCGATCAAGCAACTCAAAGTGGAGCGCCAGCCGCCGGAAGCAGGGCACAAGGGCCAAAGATGCTGCTAATGAGCTGGCGAACACGTAGAGATACAGCAGCGCTCTCAGCTGCACAGTCATCGCAGTATCTCCTTCAACAGCTGTGCCAGGCGTTGGGCCTGAGCCTGCCTGGAATAGTGTCGTTCCACATAGCGACGCCCGTTCGCCCCCAGAGAGCGTGCCAGACGGCGGTTCGCAGCCAGGCGGCAAATTCCTGCAGCCAGGGCCTGAGCGTCCTCGGGCGGGACATAGAGTCCCCCTTTTGCCTCTTCCAGCACTCGCCTTGCCTCCCCGTCCACGGCCAGAAGGATCGGCCTGCTGCATGCCCAGGCATCGAACATCTTCGACGGCAGAGCACCAGCAAACAGCGGCTTCTTCTTCAGCGGGACAATGCAGACATCAGCGGCAGAAATGAGCAGCGGGGCTCGTTCCCGTGGCACTTCGTCCAGGAGCAAGAGGTTGTCCAGCTCCCACTCTGCAGCGAGTTGGCGGACCTGTTCCTTCACCGGTCCCTCTCCCACAAAGACGAACCGGATGTCCTTCCTGTGCTTGAGCAGCCGGGCCGCCTCACACAAGACCTCCATGCCTTGCGCTATGCCCAAGATTCCCGCGTACATGGCCACGAACTCATCGCCCCAGCCAAATGTCGTTCGTGCCTGGGGACCACGGTCGTAAAACAGTTCAGTGTTCGTGCCATTGGGGATGAGCACGAGTTTCTCTTCACTCACCCCGCGCCGGCGCAGGGTTGCCAAGATCCCCCTGGTCACCACCGGTATGGCCTGCGCGTGGCGATACAGGGCTATCTCCAGCTTTTCGGCCAGACGGGCATAGGTCTGGCTGCGTATCTCACCCAACTCCACTGCGGACAGGGGCCACACATCGCGCACCTCAAACACAAATCGGATGCGCCGCAGGCGGGAAATCGCCAGCCCGGCAGCTCCCACGAAGAGCGGGGGGGAGGTGGCAAAGACCACGTCGTAGCGCCGGCGCAAGCACACTCCCACCGCCGTCGCCAGGACGGCGAAGGAAACGTAGAAACCCAGGCGGGTGAGAAAGGTTTTGCGCGGCGTAGCCACCACCCAGACCCGCACCACTTCGACGCCCGCTAGAGTCTCGCGCACCACCAGCTTGCGTCGATAGCCAGCATGGATGATGCCTTTGGGGTGGTTGGGCACCTCAGTGAGCATAGTCACCTGATGCCCCATGCGCACCAAGTGCGTAGCCATCTCGTAGGCGCGATTCTGAGTGGCCCCCACCTCAGGCGGGAAGTACTGTGAAATGTAGAGTATCCTCACGTTCGCTCATTCGAGGCGCAGCCCGCGCCCAGCACTCCCTCCCTGCCGAGTGGCACTGGGCCCAGGCTCAGCGCGCGACCACTGCCTTGCCAATCACTACGACCTGGTGGCCATCCTGCACTGCACTGACCTTGTACAGGTACACGCCATTGGCCAGCTCATCGCCGTCCTCGTCGCGGCCGTCCCAATGTACCCGGTTAAAGCCCGCCTCATGGGGCGCCGACAGAATGGTCCTAATGAGCCGCCCGGCCAGCGTATAGACGCGAATCTCCACCGTTTCAGCTGGTGCGGTCAATACATAACAGAAATCCGTCCCCGTGCGGAAGGGGTTGGGGAAGTTGAGCACCTCGCGGAGCTCCACGTGCTCCGCCACTTGAAATCCCACCCGCGCAGTAGAGGTGTTGCCATTTGGATCAGTGAACAGCGCCTCAAGAGTGTGGCTGCCAGCTGCGAGCACCGGCTCCAGCACCACAGACCCTTTCAGCGCTGGCTCCTCATGCCCACCTGCGGGCACCAATTGCGGCACTGGGTCGTGGCCCTGAAAGTTGAGACGCCTGCCATCCAAGAACAGATGCAGGCCCACAGTATCCGTGAGGCTGCCTCCACTATTGTCGAACACCTGGACGACAATGCGGGGGCGCGGCTGGACAAAGTCGTGGTCAGCAATGGAGTGGCCGTCGAAAAGAAACGCCAGTCGCGGAGCCACGGAATCTCTTGCCACCTCCACAACCGCCGTGGTGCTATTGTTGAACTCCACCGGTTCGCTGATCGCCTCGGCGGGGTCGACTCTTGCCATGAGGGTGTATGTCCCGTCCTTACCGGCCGTGGGCCAGAGGCGACGGACCGAGACGGTGCTGTCTGGCGCCACGGGGAGACCCAGGGTATCGGCCGCAAAGATGCGTTCGTTCTTGCCCTGGCTCTCAGTCCACCAGACCACCACCTGTTTTGCCGGGGCATAGCCGATGTTGTACACCCCCAGCTCCAGCTGCACCGGGTCTCCCGCCACCGCCGGCCCTGCAGGCGATACCCGCAGCGGCAGCGCGGCCAGCTCCGGGGCAGGAGTGAAGGAAAGGCGCCACCGTCGCAAGCTTGGCGACCAGCGGCCGTCACTGGTAAGCAGTTCTGCGCGGAGCCGCACCTGGCTGAAGCGCGCCGGCTCGAGGAATTCAAGACTACATGCACCTTGGGTCCCGGGAGCCGTAGCGACTGACACCCAAGCCCCGGTCGTACGGTCATAGCCTTCCACTGTCAGCCTGCTTGCGGTGCAAACGTGGGGATGCTCGATCTCCCATTCCGCGCTCTGCCATTGCAGGGCAGGGCCAATGAGCGGCGAGCTGAACGAGCCGCGCTCCTTGCAAAACACCAAGGTGTCCTGAAGCACGGCCACACCCTGGCCTGCCTTTACCCAATGCTCCGGCACACTCCCTGGGACTGCACCCTTTCTGCCCAATAGCGCCCAGGAATCACGTGTGCCCACCTGCCGGCTGAGGGCGCTGCCGATCGACTCCAGGGCGGCATGTGCCCGCTCCGTCATGCTGCGGGTCCCTTCGTCACAGATGGCTGCCAGCACCATCATCCCTTCCGGCACGCCCTCGACAAAGTCGGCCATGCGCTCTGCTTCTGCTGGCGTCTCGTACGTATCGAACGCCTGCGCCGCCAGCACCTGCCCGGTGCCAGGGTGGACAACCGCCAAGTTGTGGCCGCGCCCTTGTGCCAGGGCAGGTGTCCCCCCAACAAGCACGCGGGCATACTGCCCATCGTGGTACCCCGCCGATTCCACCCGTAAGGTCACCCGCACCCGTGCCAGCTGCACGCCGGCTTTCGTCTGCTCGGTCTCCTCCATCAGCATCGGTAATGTGGCCAGCGGGAAGCGTTGTTCCCAGCACGGCACGGCTTGTGCCGCATCGATGACGAAAAAGGCCTCGCGCCAGGAACCCGGACCGTTGGCGTACACTGCCCTTGCCCGCCAATGGTAGTGCCCGTCTCCGGGCAAGGGAGGCTTCCAACGGCTGGAGACCGGTTCAGGCAGCAGAGCAGGCGAACGCACCAGGGCACCCGAGTCAAACGCCGCCGAGGTGTCCACCTCGAATTCCACGTGCACAGGCGGACCGGCAGAATGGGGTGGCGTGAGCGCCTCCAGGGTGGGAACGCTCCCTACTACCGCGTAAGGGAACGGCTTGAGCAGAGCAACCTGCGCCGTCCGCACAGGCACCCGAAGCGATGCGCGGTTGTCGGTCTCTACCGTCTCGCGCACGCGATTGGCCGGGTCCACCGTTGCCTCTAGCTCAAAATTCCCGCCAAGACCCTGCAGGCGCCAGAGGAAAAGCACCGAGTCCTGCCAGCCGATGGGTCCGAGCCATCGTGCGCTCTCTATTTGAAAGACACCCGTACCCGGCGAGCGCCCCCACAGTTCTACCGCCACCGACTCCGCCGTGGCCAGACCAAAGTTGTGCACGCGCACCCGCACCTGCAACAATGAATCCTCCTCGCTCGGCTGCGCGGGCACGTGGGAGAGATCAGCAGGAGCGAGTACCAAGTCCGGCGCCGAAGGCAATGCCAGGTCAGTGGCCGGATCGCCCAGCAACGAGTACTGGAGAATGACATTCCTACTAAGCTGGCTGTTGCCAAGACTCTCCCAGAGGCGCAGTTTGGCCAAAGTAGTGGCCTGCCCCAACAGCTGCACGGTATCCACCAGGGCAGCGCGAAACAAGTTGGTGGCCAGCACGTAGTCGTGGAACAAATAGCCCCAGCCGGTTGTCCCCCAGAAAGCAATGGCGCCGCTCTGCGGGAGACTCACAAACTCCTCCCCGAAGCAGTTCTGGTATGGGTTGGCAAAGCGCGCCGTGTGACAGGTCATGCTGGTCACAAAGGTGTAACGGCCTGTGTTGTTCAACTCGCGCAGATCAGTCGCGTTGAACATGAGATCCCAGGTGCCGGTGCCTGCGTGACCGACGAAGTTTGTCCACATCGCCCCATTGTTGAGGGCAGCCAGAATCTCGTCCCGGCGTTCCCCCTGGAAGTAGCCCTGCGAAGTCTTGCTCAGAATTGTGGTTTGGCAGAAGGCAGGCGGCCGGGCAATGGTGGAGTCCACAAGAATGCGCGACTGCTGGCCAAACTGTTGTTGCTCCCAAGCGTCGAACCCACCGTTGACCAGAAGGACCTGTTTCTTCCAGGCCGCGGGTGTGTGGTCAGATTCGTAGGCAATGACCTTCCGGACAATACCCATTGCCTGGTCCGGCGTCTCCGCAGGGATACGGCCCACAAAGAGGTCAGGCAAGAGGTCGTCAGGACCGTCTATGCTAGCCAACCAGGCATCACTGACAGGATTGCCAAAGGTGGGCACATAGTCGACCTTTTCCGTCTCCGCCAACAGACGCTTGGGGTCCCAACATGCGTCGCCAAGCAGCAGGAGAAAGGTCGGACGCCTCTGCCAGGTACGAACAGCATGGTTCACCAGCGAACGAATGGCCGCAGGGTCTGCCAACCCATAAGAGAACTCATCATAGACGTCCTCGATAAGGGCGGTGGTCACTGCGAAGCCGTTGTGCTCCCGGCGGAAGGCGGCGAGAGCTTCTGCGGCCGCCGCAAAGCGCGGATGGGTGACGATGAGGTAATCGGCCGCGTTGTTGGGGGAACGCAGCTGTGAAGGACGATCAAGGAGCACGCGAGCCGGCCTCTTCAGGGCACCGATCTCTGCCGCCATCAGCTGTGCCCCCTCAGGCCAGGGAGAACTGAAACTGGCGGTCACGCCGGGGCCTCCAGAGGGAAAAGAAATCACCTCTGCCAGCTGCGCAGGACCGCTGCGGGCGGGAGCCAATGCCTCCGGCACCGAACCGGGCGCTGCCCCTTTGCGGCCAATCAGGGCCCACGAGTCGCGAGCACTCACCTGGCGCGTCAGCATGCTGCCAAGCGATTCTAACGCGCCATGGGCACGCTCGGTCATGCTCACCGTGCCCTCGTCGGCAATGGCCACCAAGACCACAGTTCCCACCGGCAGCCGTTCCACATAGGCTGCCATGCTGTCGGCCTGCGCCGCAGACTCGTAGGTATCAAAATGCCTCTTGTCCAACACCCCGCCAGTCCTGGGATCCAGGACCACCAGGTTGTGTCCGCGCCCGCCGCTCCAGAGCAGCTGTTCGTCCTGCCAAAACTCCGCCCGCTTGCCATCGTGGAAGCCAGCGGAGAACACAGAGAACTTGGCCCACCAGGAGTGCGACAGGCTCACCTGGGTGAGGAGCCGGCCATGCGTGACATCTACCACGACGATGCTGTCGCCGGGAAAACCTTGAATGGCCACGGTCCGGCCTTGGGCAAGAGCAGGGAGCCACCCAATGAGTTGGCCCTCCACCGCACCTGGACGCCGCGGATAGAGCAACTCAACCCAATCGAGGTAGAACTCGTCGATGGCGGCACCGGTCTTGCCAACTGAGGCGATAGCCAGCGAACTGGTGGCTCGCCCAGCCGCTGCTGACAGGGCCACGCGGACAGTACAAAGCTCACGGCCGTCAAACCAGACGTCGGCGGCCAGCCTTCCATTGTACCAGACGCGCGCATGGTGGTCTGGACTGACAGCATCCAACGTGGTACCGCGCAGGCGGACAGTCAGGTACACGCTATCGCCCTCGGCGGCAAAGCCCGCCAGCGGCACCTCCACATGCAGGGAGTCGCCAGGGTTGAAGAAGTGCCAGACCCACCCTTCACCTGGCGTGGCAAAGGTGTTGTGCACCTCCGCGTCAGAGTCGCCGAAGTAGTAATGGCGATCGTATTCCACATGGCAGGTATCTGAAAACCACCAGAGCGGCTGCTCCCCCGCAGGCGGCACAGGAGTGGGCGAGAGACGTAGCCCAGGCGCACCCCCCCACGTGAGCCAATAGACGTTGGTATCGGAGGTGGCGGCGTAGTAGGTGCTATCACCCCGCCGACGCTGTGCGGGGAAGATAAGCAGATCCCCGGCGTCGAAGATCCCGTCACCGCCGTCGAGCACGGCCACGGGCACTTCCTCGCCCAGGTGGTACAGCCGAAGCGAAGCACTCGAGACGCCTGCAACCTCCGCGCCCAGGGCCTGCAACTCGCCGCCATATAGGCCGTACAGTCCCGCTTCCACGAGCAACAGCTTGCAATAAGGCCGCGTGGGGTCGTACCATCCGTACTCATACGATGGGCGGGCAGTTGCTGCCCCAGCTTTCAGGCCAGAGGCCTGTCCAGGCATTTCACGCACCACCCTCTTGAGGTCGTCGCCAGGGATGCGCATCGTCCGCGGCGTCCCCTCAGCTTCCCATTCCACCCGGACGCGCGCGCGTGTAAGTAGGCGGATCCTCCCGCTGGCCGCGTGGTACCGTGCCGGCGCCAATGCCACGCGCACCAGGCGGTGCCCCGCCACCACCGCCTCCTCATCATAGGCCACCAGCGGCCTGGTCTCCTCTCCGGTGGGCATGGGGACCAGCCTGTAGGTCACGCGAGCAACCCCTTCCGGGCCCTGTTCGTGACCGAGGTCCACAGAAGGCACCCGGTAGGTTCCCGGCAAGAGCACCCACGAGCTGTCCTCTACGCTCAGGCGCACCCGTGCCGAAAGTGGCACTTCGACGGCGATACCTGTCACGGGCAGCGCCGCAACCCCATCGGCAATGTCCAGGGGCAGATCTCCAAGTCGGAGCAGCTGGTAGTCCTCGCCCCCAGCCTTCACGCGCTCCACAGACCGCGCGGGCGCCTGCCACTCGAGCAAGCACGAGGTCAAGTCGCGATGCGTCATGCGCAGGGGCCGCTCCATGGCAACCCCCAGACATGGCGCCGCCACCACCAACCAAGCCAGCACCACAAGTTTTACCCTGCGCGTGGCTCGCTCAAGGGAATGCCACCTGGTCGCTGTGCCTGTGCCACTCTTGTCGTTCCGCGGTGCCATCGCGTCAAAGATAGCACTATTTTGCAAATCTGCCAACGCAATTTTTGCGCCAGCCGCCGGAGAGCACCGACGGCGATAAGTCTCTTCCGGGAACAACGAGCCCCTGAGCGCATCGGCGATGGGCACCTACACCTCTCGGGGTCTTGTGCAACGATCCCCGGGACGAAGAGGTCGGGGGCCAGCTCGGCGCACCCACACTGCGCGAATGAAAGTCCTTGGGGAGGCTTCGGGAGGCAATCGATTGCCTTGCCTCGTCTTTCGTGGGGACTGCCGCGCGGGCACATCCACCCGATTGACAGTCGCTCTCCGGCTTGTCGGGTGAGGAGGCAGTTGATGAGACGACGCAATCGGCAGCGCATCCGCGTGCTGAGGCGTCTAAGATTGTGAAGAGACTCCCCACCCGGCGCGAACACTTTCACCATGACACCACCCCGCAACTGGAGCAGCTCATGGCTTACGACTGGCCTGGCAATGTGCGCGAATTGGAAAACGTGGTGCAGCGCATTCTGGCCCTGCCCGCTGTGACCGACTCCCTTGGGCTTGGAGCTCCCACCCCCAGCGGACTCCGGCAAGGGAGAGGCCCAGTCCCAGCGGAGGGACAGCCAGGGGACCTGTCCCCGCTGCAGGAGTATCTCAAGACCCAAGAATACGAGCTCATCGCTAAGGCACTCCGTCTCAGTGGGAATAACATCAGTCGAGCGGCGCGCCTGCTCAAGGTCCCGCGCACGACCCTCAGGTGCAAACTGGAAAAAATAGGCCTGGGCGCCAGCGGCAAAGCATCGGCCAGCCAAGACTTTCCACCCCTCAACTCCTGAACACACACTTCATCTCGGCGCTGACTGCGGCCAGCCACAGACAGACCCGGCCCCACCTCGTGGAGGTGGCTCTTGGTGCTCCTCACCCATAGACCCTCGTTCTGCCGCACCTTGCCCTGGTCAAAGCAGCACCAGCTCCAGAGCAAATTGGCGCAAGGTGAGATGGTGTCCCTCCAGGGTTGGCTCAGGAGATCCTCCGCGGGCAGCGGTACACTGTGCAGACCCTGAGGCAAGGGCCACCTGCCTGGAGTCTTGACCCACCAACGCGGTGGGGCGCCGGAGTCTTCCCCTGCCGGTGGGGCTCGAGAGGCCGACTTGGACGCGTCTTCCTCCACGCTTGTGGTAACCGAAGGGGCCCAAGCAGAAGGGGCCGCACTGCTTCCGCCTTGTGCCGGCCTGCTGGGCAGAAGGCCCGAGGTCCGGCGGCCGACATAGCCTTCTCTTTGCCTGGGAGCACGTCCTTTTCTGGCAGGCCCTCCAGGAAATAAATCCCCTAGCGCGACGCCTGTTGGTCCAACAGCTGCGCAAGTCCCGGAGTGCTGCCAGGGGACCAACCCAGTGCCCGGCGCCAAACCACGTCGCTTTCCATACAGAGGTACACGGGTACCTCTGGCGCATGCTCCCGGATGCGACGGTAGAGAAACCCGAACATCTGCTCCCGCAGCGCCCTGAAGTAGCGGAATTTGCCGTCTTTGCCGGGAAGCAGCTCCCCCAGGGGCAGATCGCACTGCGGATGGCGCGTGCGCAGGAGTTCGTCCATGGCGGCTGGGTAACGCAGGGCCCCAAGGCTGATCCAGGCGATGTTTTCTGGCCTGGCAAAGGCGAAGAGCTGTTCCACCACCTGCGCGTAGCCTTGCTGCCAACCCTCATACCAGATGAGGGGGTCAAAGTGAAAACCCAAGCGGTAGCCCGCCTCCTGGGCGATGCGAGCGGCTTTCAGCCGGTTCTCCAGAGATGCGGCGTGGGGTTCGTGGGCTGCCACCATGGCCTCACTGTTCAACGACCATGAGAGCACGGTACGCCGTCCATGGTCCAGACCAAGCAAAGAATCAACCCGGTCGCTCTTCGTCTTGAGCTCAAACAAGGCCCCTTTCTTGTCCGCAAAGTACCTGACGAGCTCGGCGTTCAACCCCACCACGTCGTCGTAAAGCAGGCTGTCGGTCAGCTCGCCGGTGCCGATCCGCACCACCCGTCCCTGACGACGCGACAGGAGCCTATCCAGCTCGTGCCAAAGCTGGTCGGTATTTGCAAAGAAGGTGACGTGGGTCTGGCCGAGGTAGCTCTGGAGGATGCAGTAGTGGCAGCCCATGGTGCAGCCGCTGGCCACGTTCAGATTGAGGTAGCCACAGCAGATGTGTTCTTTGGTCCCTGGGCAGGGCTTGACGAAGTGGCCCCGCTGTGCCGCCAAGACCAGCACCCCCTGCGCACCTCTGCCTTGAAAAAGGGAGACCTCATCGGTGACTACGACCTCTGACTCTGCGGGGAGGCGTGCCAACACACGCTTGACCAGAGGAGTGTGCTCAACCGCAGGTTCAACGAGAACGGTGTGGGGGAAGTGCCGCTTGTCGCCCATCATTGCCGCTCCCTCGATTATGGAAGCCGGAGAAGCTCCTGGGGCTCGGCCCCTTTCGCCACCTCCTGCAGTCGGTGCGCGGCCTCCCGAAGCTCCTCGACCGAAGAGAACTGGAGGCTACACTGCCACTCTTCCCCTTCGAAGTTTTTGGGCGGGCGCAATCGCACGCATGGGGGCAGGTTCATCATCTTGACCAACCTCTCGGCCCGCTCCTGCGCCGCGGCCAGATGCGGAAAGCGCGCCTGGTGTAACCAGGTAAAAAGAAGCTTAGCCTTCTGGGTCCGGGTGAGTCCAGCACGCGCCAGGATCTCTTCAAGCTCGCGACAAGCGAGAACCTTTGCGAAAGTGGCACCCCGACTGCGAGCCAGGTCATCGAGCAAACGGAGGAGCAGGCGTTGCTCGTTTTTGCCCAGGCGCAGCTTTGCCACCACTCCGAACACCGCGTGCGCTTCCGCCGGTGGCATCTCTGCCAGGCGCAGGGCCACCTCCTGCGAAAGGCGATCTTCGGCCAGCCATTGCCGCATGGGGTCCCGGAGTCGGGCCATCGCCAGATAGCGCCGCAAGAGGACCGGGTTTCCTTCCAGGCCGAGCAGCGGCATGTAGTGCTGCGCGATCTCTTCCTCGCTGAGGTAGAACTGCGCGTGGAGCTTTGCCAGAGCCGTGGCCATTTCCACGACGTTCAGTGGCCTGGCGCCGAGAGTGTCGCACACCGCCCAGACAAAGAGCGCGGGTGCCGACTCCTCTTCACCCACACACCATGCCTCAATGCGCTCGGTCCCCAGCTCTTTGAGCAGCACACAGCGCCGAAACCCTGCCACAACCCGCCATGTGCCATCCGCACGTCTTTGGAGCGTCGGCGGATTTATGAGGCCCGCGACCCGTAGCGAGTCTGCCAGTCCCGATGGAGGCGGGCCCCAGCTCACCTGATAGAGACTGTCTTGCACGTCAACGGCCGCCAGGTGCACCGTACGCAGCTCCCGCTTGATGTGGCAGTGAGTCATCATCCTCTTGCCTCCTCCTCTGCTCAGACCCCTCAGTCCCAAGTGTAGGAGAACCCCTTTTCAAATTCAAGGAGAAAAATGGCTGTCTGTGCCTGGTCCTCACTTTCGCTGAAAAGTGTCAAAGGAGGGGGCAGCGATGCCCACCGCCAAACGGGGCCAATTCCAGGGGTTTCCCCAGCGCATTAGTGCTCCTCGTGAGGTAATGTTCTCGGTGGAGGAACTACCCTCTCCTGGTGGAGGTCAATCTTGAAGGCGACGCACTTGAGCGACATCCGTGTGCCTCCGGGAGGTGGAGATAGTGGGACCGTTCTCGCCGGGTCTCCGGTAGGCGCGTCACTATCAAACGCAAAATGGAAGGGGAGCAAAGAGAGCCAGCTCCGGCAGTTGACAGCGGGGACAACTCCTGGCGCGAAGACAATAGTGTGGCTCCTCACCCCAGCATCCCAGAGGAGACTGTCACAGGGTTCGCGTCCCCCAACTCTGTGAGGCCTTTGACCGCATGGCGCCCGCTGTCGACACCAAAACGCCGCCCCTTTCGGTTAAAGGAGGCGCTTCGACAAAGGAGCCCAGGGAGGCTGCCCAACGGCTTGCGCGTCACCCACGCAACGGAGCGGCGTCGGATGGAAGCACGTGTCGGGCAGCAACCGAGATCCGCCCTACTGTCTGCCCAGAAAATGAGCCAATGGTCGCTTTACGAGTTCAGAAATGACAAGGTAGAGCGCCGCCAGTGCCACAATAAGCCCCAGATGGGCTAGCGTTGGCCTGACGAACTCGAAGAACTTCGCCGTCCAGGGAATCATCGGCAGCGCCAGGGTAAGAACGAAAGCCAGCGCAGAGAGACCCATAATGAGCGGCGCCGGCCAACCGGCTTTTTCGATGGGCAACATGGAGCGAATGGACGCCAGGAGCAAGAGTTCCGTGATGAC